>JAEEGL017363101.1_pt1 | contig 11298 bp, 8 predicted proteins | sample 9134231 | NCBI WGS metagenome assembly JAEEGL01 (sample SAMN16246548, study PRJNA631951) | gut metagenome | biome: gut microbiome; feature: rumen; material: fiber-attached | host: Bos | place: Iran: Karaj | collected 2018-10
GAGGCCTGCCAATGGGAAGCGGCAGCGATGATGACGACCTTGAATGAAAAAAAAATCTGTCATTTTACTGTGTTTTTTCCTGAATTCATTATTTTCTCAACTCTTTGCTTCTGACTGGGTGTTAGGAGCGGAGAATTTTTCTCTAAAAAAAACTGACTCAAGCTCAGAAAGTGCAATCCGCGCCGCAGAAGTCCTTCCCCAGCTGATTCTTGAGAAAATCGCATCTGATGAAGTCCGCATGATTCCTCGCGGAGAAGCACTGGACAGAGTCCTTTACGACCTTCAGACAGAGAGGCTTTCACTTTTCCTTCAGCTTTCAAAGGAAATCAGGACACGGGATTCTCAGATTTTAATAGATGATTCTAACTCGGCACTTAAAAAAAATTTAAAGGCATCTCAAAAAAAAATCGATGACATAAAATCAAAACTTCAGGAGAACCTCAAAAAAACTCAGTCTGAAATCGATCTGGCGCAAAATGACATCAAAATTGAGAAAGAGAGAATTGGTAAATATGGTGATGAATCGGGGAATGAAAAAAAATCATTTCCATTCTTTATGCCGAAAAAGGCCGGTGAAAATAAACTCACATATGAAAATGTAGTTCTTTACAATAATGATTCGTCTTTTTTGTTTTCGCCATCAGAGGAAGCTAAGGCTGACGGATATGACAGCTGGACTTTTGAGAAAAATGTGCTGGACGCAAAAATAAACGGACTTGTCACAGGCTCGATAACTTCATATGGCGAATACTGTTCCGTTACAGTTGAGCTAAGGGTATTTCCTGGCGGAAAAACCCTCGGAACAACAACTGAAGTCGGAACGCTTTCGGATTTGATTCCGCTTGCTTCAAGAATCGCACAGAATCTTGATTCAAAAATTGCAAACTCGCTCCCGGTTGCACTTGAGTTTTCTATTTCTCCTGATGACGCTTTTGAAAAGGCTTCGATAATAATTGACGGAATAGTTTACTCAGCGTCTGATGAAATGAATGAAAGCGGAAAAAAAATCGGACGTATCGAAAAAATCCTTGAGGGCGGAGTTCATCACATAATAATTGAGTCAGAGGGATATGAGAGCCTTTCCGTAAACTATGCATTTACGGATGAAAATCACTTTTTGGTCAAGGCCGAAATGAAAAAATCAACTTCTGCGCTGGTTAATCTCCGTCTAAAAAGGTTCAAAGATGGAATCTTCTATGCGAGCGGCACTGATGCCTATAAAACTGAAAAATCTTCTCCTTACGCCAAGGTCAGCATCAACGGAAAAAATGTACTCGGTGTCTTTTCACCTGTAAATTTAATTGAAAGCACGGGTCCAAAAGATTCGAAAAACATCGCTTTCTTCAGGATTCCCGTAAACACGGCATTTGACGGAGCTTATCTTTTGACAAATGCAAAACCGTACAATCGTGAGGAGAACATCGATAAGAGGCGCAGAATGATGTACACTGCATATTCAGCCCTCATCTGCTCTCTGCCACCGCTGTTTTACTGCTACGGGAATTTCGTAAGCGAGAGGGATTCTCATAACCTTCCAACTTCAAGGAATAACTTTTCAGATGTGACCATGTGGCGAAACCGAAGCTATGTTGCGACTGCAGTGACGAGTGCGCTTGGCGTCTGGGCAATAATTGAACTTGTAAGGTATCTTTACGCCGCGGACAAAGTTCTTCCTGCGGATGCAAAAATTGATAAAAATGCTAAAATAATTTTGGAAAAAGCTCAGAGTGAACTTGAGAGTGTCTCACAAGAGAGCGTTGTTTCAGAAGGAGAATGACAAATGCCAAAAGTTTCATTTGCACAGAAATTTAAGAATCTTTTTACCTCTGCAAAAATCAGCGGAGAATTTTTTGATGATTTATGTGACGCACTTGTGGAAGGTGATATAGGTGCAAAGACAGCCTACGAAATGACGGAAAATCTTGAGGAAATATGCAGGGAAAAAAAGATTTCATCTGAGGAACTTGTCCGTGATGAGCTTAAGAAAATGCTGTGTTCTTACGCAAAAAGCGTTGATTTTACTGTTCAAAAGGGCAAGGTCAATATTTTCATGCTTCTCGGCGTAAACGGTGTCGGAAAGACAACTTCTGCGGCAAAAATCGCAAACTATTACAGAAAGCTTGGTGAGGAAGTAATTCTTGCGGCGAGTGATACATTCCGTGCTGCGGCAGAAGAGCAGCTTGAGATGCACGGAAACAATCTTGGAATCCGTGTAGTTTCTCATCAGCATGGGAGTGACCCGTCTGCAGTGGTTTTTGACGCGGCAGACAGCGCAAGGGCAAAAAATGGTGCTCTTGTCATTGCAGATACGGCCGGCCGACTTCATAACAAAGAAAATCTTGTGCGCGAGCTGCAGAAAATTGACCGGATTGCCCGCGAAAAAGCCGATGAAGGCTGCTATAAAAAAATACTTGTCATCGATTCAACTACAGGACAGAATGCAGTCCGGCAGGCAGAGGTTTTTTCTGAGGCAGTTGGCGTTGACGGAATCATCATGACAAAATATGATTCAACGGCCAGGGGGGGAGCTGCTTTTTCCATCGGAAAAGAGCTTGGAATACCTGTCGCCTTTGTCTGCACGGGAGAAAAATACGATGACATCGCTCCTTTTTCACCTGAAAAATACGTGGATGAGTTTTTAGGCTGATTTTCCTTTGCGCTCAGACGAAATCTTGTTTCAGCTTATTTTTAAGGCAGTAAATGTTTTTTTTAAGGAAACTTCCAGCGTTTTTTTTTATTTTTCTCTTTGCTTTTCCCCTGCATTCACTAGGGGGCAGCTTTGCGGACGATTTTCTGTCTTTACTTTCTGATTCCCCTTCGTCTTTTACAGATGAGAAACTTCTCCTGATAAAAAATCATTCTTTTATCGCAAGGAATTTCCTTCTTCGTAAAGTCGTCGTGAGAAATCAAGATGACGGGACTTTTTCCTCAAAATCCGTGATTGAAATCATCCGCCCGGAGTTTAAGTTTAACTCATCCGCGGGTGTTTCTTTAAAAAATGATGATTTTGGCTTTGATGACTTTGATGAGGATTTTTCATTTAATGGCCAGAAGATTCTTGACATGCTTGAAAAAGACAATGGAAAAAAGCAGCTGATTGAGGAAGATTTTGAGAGGGAGAAAGTTTTTTCTGATTCGGATGGCTCGCTGAGAAATTTTTTATTTGACGGGGAATCTTTTTCAGTCTCTCACACAGGGGACGACACTGTTTACACGGATTCCTTCGGCTCAAAAATCGTAAGGCGGACATATGATAAAACTCTAAGGATGATTTTGTCAGAGACTTACCAGACAGCTTCATCCGCATCAGAGTATTCACTAAAAAAAGAAAAGAAATTTTTTTATGATTCTGACTCATACATACTGTTACGGACTGTTGAGAATTTTATCGATGATAAAATCATTCAGGAAACGCAATATCTTCCTGACGGAAAAATTTCTCAAATTACTGAGTCAAAAATCCTTGATGATGAGAGCTTACGAAAAAACAGGCAAGATTCATTTGTGTATGACGAAAAATCACGCGTCCTTGAAAAAACTACTGAAATCTGGGCGCAAAAAGATGGTGAGGAGCCGGGCAGAAATTCAGGAAAATCAAGACTTGAAAAGACTGTCAGAAAAACAATTTATTCATATCACGATGAATTTTCGAATGATGGAATTTATGATTTTTCTTATTACGAGAATGGAACGCTTCGCCTCAAAAAGGAATGTTCATCTCAAGATGACTATGTTCAGACTACATATTTTGACGGCGGTTTTTCAGTAAAAGTTTTTTATAAAAATGGTGTCAAAACTGCTGAAATAATATATTTTAATAATGTGGAGCAAAGGAAACGCAATTTTGAGCAGTAAAAGTCAATCCGGAATATCAAAAATAATATCATCTCTAAAATGGGTGCTTTTTGTTTCCCGTCGGTTTGCCCATGTTGACAGGAAGGGTGCGTCGGCAGTCACTTCAGCTCTTGCTTCGTTGGGAATCTGCTTTGGGGTGATGACTTTAATAACTGTAATCAGTGTGATGAATGGATTCCAGAGGAGCTTCATCGACTCAATTATGGAAATATCTTCGTGCCATATCCGTGTCTGTGATTTTGATGAGCAGCAGGAAAAATCGCTTTCGGAGTTTCTTTCCTCACAAAAAAACATAAAGTCTGCTTTTCCGTTTTACGAGGCTCAGAGTCTTGTCGTTGGTCGTGACGGAAGGGAAACTGCCGCCTTGCTTCGTGCTGTTCCTCCTTCTCTTTACGATTCAGACCCTGGTTTTAAAAAGGAGCTGAATGTATACGGCGGAGACTTTGACCTTTCAAGTCCAAACTCAATTGTAATCGGCTCGCGCCTTGCTTCTGAGCTTCGATTGCGCGTTGGAAGCAACTTAAATATTTTTGCACTTTCAGGCGGTGACGACGTAGACCTTTTTTCTTCTGACAGGGTTTTTACTGTTACGGGAATCTTTCATTCCGGGGAATCCACGATAAACTCGTCATTTGCCTTTATAAGCCTTGATGACGGAAAAAAATATTTTGGAAAAGGAGCTGCCCTTCAGTATGGAATAAAAATCAAGGAAAATGCCTCTGTTTCCCGCGAAATTGAAAAAATAAAGGCTTCGTTTCCAGATGCAAGAGTGCAGTCGTGGCAGGATTACAACCGTTCATTTTTCAAGGCCCTAAAAGTTGAGAAAAACATGCTGATGTTCCTTGTGTTTTTAATTTTTGTCGTTGTGGCGATAAATATCTTTAACGGAATGCGGCGTATGGTTTATGAGAGGCGTGAGGAAATCAGCATCCTTTCTGCATTCGGTGGAAAAAAGAATGAGATACAGTCAATTTTCATAATGCAGGGCTTTTTGACTGGCTTTTTGGGGGCTGTTCCCGGCTGCGTTCTTGGACTTTTGTGCAGTGTAAAAATGGATGCTGTTTTTGTCTTCATGGCAAAAATCACTTACTGGTGCAGTTTGTTCGTGACGATGCTCTTCAACCCGGAAAACGGAGACTTAATCCGCTCAAATTCAATGTTTTTAGTTTATGCACGGATACCTCCAAGAATTTATGTTCATGAGGTTCTTTTGATTACAATATTTGGAATTTTTTCTTCTCTTCTGGCAAGCTGGAAGGCAAGCCGTGGAGTCTTAAAAATGACTGTGGCGGAGGTCATGCGTGATGAGTGACATTCTTGTGAAGGTTTCTGGACTTGAAAAAACATATAAGACTGATTTTGAGACGCTGACAATCCTCAAGGACTTGAACCTTGAGATTGCTGAGGGAACAAAACTTGCCGTCGTGGGGGAGAGTGGAAGCGGAAAAAGCACTTTATTGAATATTTTGGGCGGGCTTGACTCTGCAACTTGCGGTGAAGTTTTATGCGGCCCTTACAATCTTTTGACGCTTAACGATGAGAAGCTTTCAGAGTATCGCTCAAAATTTCTCGGCCTGATATTTCAGTTTCACTATCTCTTAAAGGATTTTACGGCCCTTGAAAATGTTGCCTTTCCGGCCTTGATGGCAGGTGATTCTCTCAAAGATGCAAAAGCAAAGGCCGAAAAACTTCTTTCTGATGTCGGCCTTTTTGAGCGAAAAAATCATCTTCCGTCCCAGCTTTCTGGCGGAGAAAGACAGAGGGTTGCTGTCGCGCGCTCTTTAATCAATGACCCGAAACTCATTCTGGCAGATGAGCCTACAGGTAATCTTGACCCGGCAAATTCAGTGATGATAGGAGACCTTCTTTTTTCCATGGCTGACAAATACAACAAGACCTTGGTTCTTGTCACTCATGACATGAATCTTGCCTCAAAGGCTGATGTCATTTACACAATAAAAGACGGTTCCCTGAGGGAGAAAAAATGAGGATTTCTTCTTCGCTAAGCTTTGCATTCAGACTTCTCTTTCCGCGCACTGGAAAAAAATCCAATGCGAGACGAAGTCTTTTTGGGGCTTTTGTCTGTATCGGAATAAGTTTGATTCCTCTTGTAATGGTTTTGACAGTCTCAACCGGAATGATTGAAAGCATCACGGAACGAATGATCGGGCTTTCATCTTCACACATCAGATGTACTTTTTTCCCGTCTTCAGATTATGTAAAAAATCTTGCTTCTTTTTCAGAGACTGCTGAGAAAATCAGTGAGATTCCCGGAGTAAAAAAAGTTTATCCTGAGATTTTCGGAATTGGACTTGCTTCTTCTTCCTCAAGCCGATGCGGTGCGACTATCCGTGCAGTTGATAAAAATATCTTTGAGGAAAATGAAAGTTACAGGACTTTGTTTACGGTCATCGATGGAAAGCCTGACCTTTCCAGAAAAAACTATGTTGTAATCGGAGAAAAACTTGCCGGTGACTTAGGCGTAAAAGCCGGGGACGCGATACGCATCGTGACTACAAAAAAGACTTCTTCTGGAAACACCGTGCCGAAAATCACTCCGCTAAAAATAACGGCTGTCGTTTCAAGCGGTTATCAGGAACTTGATGCCCTTTGGGTCTTTATTTCCCTTGAAGCTGGTTTTTCAGTACTTTCCTCATCAGGAAGCATGATTATGGGTGTGGAGAGCGAGAATGCCTTTGATATTGAGCTTGAAAGGACTTCAAGACGGATTGAAGATTTTTTAGACGGTTTTGCCAGAGTCGAAAAATGGAGTGAGATGAATTCAAGTGAGTATGAGAATTTTGCATCTACTCAGGTGATGCTGATTTTCATAATGTCCTTGATTGTCCTTGTTGCTTCTGTGAATATATCCAGCGCTCTTGTCATGCTTGTCATGGAACGTAAAAAGGAAATCGCCATCATAAAGAGTCTCGGCGGAACATCTTCAGGCATTGCTTTTTCTTTTCTGACGGCGGGAATGGCAACTTCTTTTTTGGGCTTGCTTTTCGGACTTCCGCTTGGAATACTGTTCTCAGTAAATTTTTACTCAATAATGAACGCAATCGAAAAAATCATAAATCTTGCCTCCGATTTTTTTATGCGGCTCTTTTTTAACGACGCGTCCTTCTCATCATCCATTCACCTTTTGGATCCTGCCTTTTACATACAGTCTGCAAAAATCACCGTGCCGCTGTCATCCCTTCTTGTGATTGCTGCAGGAACGATTTTGCTTTCCCTGATTGTCAGTGCCGTTCCTGCGTTAAAGGCCGGCAAAGAGAAGCCTATAGATACATTGAGAAAAATCTAATTTTGTCATATAATGAATACTAATGGATGGGGCTGAATATGCTTTGTGATTTGTGTGGAAAAAATGAAGCCGTTCTTTTTATTGAGCAGGCTAATGAAAATAATAAAAGAAAACTCAGCATTTGTTTTGAGTGTGCAAAGGCTCACGGAATTTCTCCTGATTCAGTTTCCATCGGAAAGTCACTTTCAAATCTTTTCGACACGATTTTGGGTGCAATAGCTCCAAGTCAGAATCCTGACAAGACAAAGCTTTGCCCGGTGTGCGGCATAAGCCTTCTGGAAATAAAAAATACAAAGAAAGTCGGTTGTCCGGAATGTTATTCAATTTTTAAGGATGACATCTCAACCCTTTTTAAGAATATTGGCGTGACTTCTGCCTACACGGGAACAATGCCTAAGCGGCTTAAGAATTTTCATTCAGTTTTAAATGACAGAATCGTGCTTCAGTCAAAACTTGAGGAATCAATAAAAAACGAGGACTACGAAAAGGCTGCGATTTATCGGGACTACATCAGGGCACTTGAAAAAACGCCTGTTTCCGGAGGTGAGGATGACTGAGTTTTCATCTGATTCTGAGGAAAAAAAATCTGAGCCGTGGTTTTCTCTTTCAGGTCCTGACACGGATGTTGTCCTTTCGACTCGGGTAAGGCTTGCAAGAAATCTTGCTAATTTTCCTTTTCCCTCTCGTTTTAAGGATGATGATTGTGAGCGTGTCCAGGCAATCATCTGTGATTCATTTGCTCACTCAAGCAGGCCTGATTTTTACCAGTTCTATAATGTTTCAACTTTTAATCAGTTTGGCGGAAAATTTCTTGAGGAAAGAGGCTGCATTGAGTCATGCAAGGATGAGGGCGATATTCGAGGTGTCATCATCAGCAGTGACGGGCGCCTGACTTGCACTATAAATGACATTGACCATCTGCGTATTTCTTCTTTTGTCGCAGGACTTGATGGTGAAGCTGCATTTAAGATCAGTCACGATTTGGATGAGGAACTTCAAAATACGATGCAGTTTGCTGCAAGTTACGACTGTGGATTTTTAACGTCTGCAATAAAGGATTCAGGAAGCGGAATGAAGATTTCCTGCCGACTGCACCTGCCGGCCCTTTCTTTTACGGGAAAGCTTAAAGACTTTTCAAATTACTTTGCATCAAAAAATGTAGAAATCAAGGACTGCTTTGGAGCCGGATATCTTCCTTCATCATCATTGGGCTTTTTCTATCAGATTTCGTCTTCGGTGTCTTGCATCGGAAGTGAGCTTGATCAAATCGCTTCTTTGGTTTCCGTTGCAAAATACATTTCAGAGCAGGAACGCCGCGAAAATGAGTTTGTCATCAAGAATCATCAGACTCAACTTCGTGACAGAATATACCGTGCATATGCTAAACTTAAGTTCGCTTCCTTAATTGAAGTGCGTGAGGGAATTGAGATTATTTCAGATGTAAAATGGGGAAAAAATCTTGGTTTCTTTTCTAATGTGACGGATGAGCTTTTGAGTGCGCTTTTGTATCGCTCTCAGCCTGCTCATCTGCGCTTGTTTTTGGATCGAAAGGATTTGAATTTTTCACAGGATATCGCCGAGAACGCAGAATTAAAGCAAAACAATCTTCGCGCGGTGATTCTTCAGGAATCTCTAGAGGAAATAAAGGTAAACTAAAATGAAAGGTTTGTCGCCTAAAGCTCAAAATATACTGACTGTTTTAAGTCAAGATGAATGCCGAAAAAGTGGTGGAACTGAGGTCTTGCCGGAGCACGCAATGCTTGCGCTTCTTAAAGCGGCTGACAGTTCTGCATACGAAATTTTGAAAGTCCTGAATGTAAACGTTCTTTCTTATCAGCTTGCACTGGAGCAAAGCCTTTCTCCTCGTCAGGCTTATAATCCGTATAATTTTTCGGAGCTTCCTCCTTCACGCCGAATAAAGACTCTTCTGGATATCGCAGTCATCGAGTCGCGCTCTCTTCGTTCTGAGTATGTCGGAACGGAGCACATTTTGCTTGCCGCTGTCCGTGAAGAAAATTCAACAACGGCAAAATTTTTTGAGCGCTGCGGAATTTCTCTTGATGTGATGCGCTCATGCGTAAAACAGTTTCAGGATAAAAACGGTCTTGAAATGGCGCATCAGGAAAATCGAGGCTTTGATTCTTCATCTCAAAAACAGAGGCAGGATGATCCTCAAAAAAACAAAAGGTCAATACTTGCTGAATTCAGCCGTGATTTGACGGCTTTGGCCCGCGAGGGAAAACTTGATCCTGTAATTGGTAGAGACAAAGAAATTCAGAGGATGATTCAGATTTTAAGCCGTCGTGCAAAGAATAATCCTGTTTTGATAGGTGAGCCTGGAGTCGGTAAGACTGCTGTAGCTGATGGCCTTGCGCAGCATATAGTCAGCGGCGACGTACCTGTCAACTTGATGAATAAAAGGCTCCTTTCTCTTGATATAGCGGCAGTTGTTGCAGGCACAAAATATCGCGGCGATTTTGAAGAGCGCATGAAGCGCATGATGAAGGAAGCTAAAGAGAGTGCTGATGTAATCCTTTTTATCGATGAGCTTCACATGATTATTGGAGCCGGAAGTCCTGAGGGAACAATGGATGCAAGCAATATCTTAAAGCCGGCCCTCAGCCGTGGTGAACTGCAGATTATCGGTGCCACAACTTTTAAGGAATACCGCAAGTATATCGAAAAAGATACCGCACTTGAGCGTCGTTTCCAGATTGTAAAAGTTGATGAACCTGATTTTGATGATACTGTAAAAATCCTTGACGGCCTTAAGGAAAAGTACGAGCAGTTTCACAACGTTATTTTTGATGATGATGTGATTCCGGCCATTGTAAAACTGAGCAAGCGGTATATTCCAGAAAAATTCCTTCCGGACAAAGCCATCGATATCCTTGATGAGGCTGGAAGCGCAAAAAAAATCTCAGAAAAGTCTCGACCTGCTGAGCTGGAAGAGCTTGAAAAAGCAATCGAGGAACTTGGAATCGAAAAAGAACAGCTCGTTGCAAACCAAAATTACGAGAAAGCTGCCGTAATTCGTGACAAAGTTCATGAGTTAAAGGACCGGCTTGCGGCATTCAACAACTATTGGAAAACAAAAACTCAAACATCCGTAAAGCATGTTTCTGTGGCTGACATCGAAAAAATCATTTCCGGAATGACGGGAATTCCTCTTGAGCAGCTTGATTCAAATGAAAGTGCCAGACTTCTGGATCTTGAAAAGGCAATTCATAAGGATGTAATCGGACAGGATGAAGCTGTCCGTCTGTTGAGCAGTGCAATCAGGCGAAGTCGTGCAGGAGTCTCAAGTCCTGACCGTCCTATGGGGTCATTCATTTTCCTTGGACCTACAGGTGTCGGAAAAACTCAGCTTGCAAAAACCCTTGCAAAGCTTTTATTCGGCTCACAGGATGCCCTTATCAGAATTGATATGAGTGACTTTATGGAAAAGCATACTTCATCTCGCCTGGTAGGATCCGCACCTGGTTATGTCGGCTATGAAGAAGGAGGCCTTTTGACAAATAAAGTGCGTCAAAAGCCATATTCAATAATTTTGTTTGATGAGATTGAAAAAGCTCACACTGAAGTTTTTAACCTTTTGCTTCAGGTTCTTGACGAAGGTGAGCTTACAGATAATCTTGGACACACTGTAAATTTCAGAAACACAGTCATCATCATGACGAGTAATGCTGGTGCACGTTCAATTATGGCGGATAAGAAGCTTGGTTTTGCTCAAAATGATGACGGATTTTTGCCTCAGGACGAAATAAAGGCAAACGCAATGGAAGAACTTAAAAGAATCATGACTCCTGAGCTTATAAACCGAATTGATGATATAGTCGTGTTCTCTCCACTGAACCGTGATCAGATTTCGTCAATCCTTGACATTCAGCTTGCTGAACTTGAGAAGCGTCTTGAAGAAAAGCATATTCATGTTATTGTCAAGCCAAAGGCAAGGGAATATCTTTTAGACAATGGATATGAGGCGAGTATGGGCGCGCGTCCTATGCGGCGGCTGATTCAAAATGAGATTGAAGACCAGCTTTCTTCACTGATTTTGGGAGGAAAAATCGGTGACTCTGGTGAAGTCAGCGTCAACTTTGATGGAAAAAAACTTCTCGTAAAACCAGTTGTCCATA
>JAEEGL010068825.1_pt1 | contig 11297 bp, 14 predicted proteins | sample 9134231 | NCBI WGS metagenome assembly JAEEGL01 (sample SAMN16246548, study PRJNA631951) | gut metagenome | biome: gut microbiome; feature: rumen; material: fiber-attached | host: Bos | place: Iran: Karaj | collected 2018-10
AAAACGTATCCATCAGTGCAGGGAGACGGTCCTTCTGGCGTTTAACATCATCACAAAAAAGAAGAGAACATCAGATAACGGCCGGGGGATAATAATGATAATATTTACAGAATGTAGGATATTGGGGTTTTTATTACTATTATAATATATACAGAAGAAAATCATTTAGTTTCATTTAAGGTTGATATGTTATTTTTGTATCAGAATCATAAAGGAGGAGAACAAGTATGTATTGTAAAAACTGCGGGTCACAAGTGGATGGAGGGAACTTCTGCGCCTTCTGCGGCCAGCCCCTCACGGAGGCTACTGCTTCCATCTCTCTTTTAAATAAGGCTGTTTCTACGGCTAATCTGGACGACAAGTATAACCTTGTGCTGGTTTCATGCGGAAGCTGCAGCAAAACCATGACCGGAGACCTTCTTGAGGATGTTTTCGGCTATACGGATGCGGAGTCCGGAAATCTTGTCAATATGGCACCTGTGGTCGTCGGCGAGCGCCTTACCGCCAGTGAAGCACAGACAGTGGCACAGCTTTTCACCGAATACGGCATACAGGTCTCTATTACGAACCAGCAGGATCAGTATGTGGACATGACGTCCCATGCAACAAGTTCCATTTTTGACAACAGCGGCAACCTGCTTGCCGGAGCCGCGGCAATTATCGGAGCGCTGACGGTCGCAAACCGGATCAGCGCATACAGGAGATATAAGAGACCTTCCCTTCTGGAACGGCTGTTCCGTATCAGCTACATACCCAATCCTCCCGTTTATCGTCGTAATTTCCGGCCCCGTCTGGAGCCAATGCCGATAGCACCGCGGCGTACTATTCGCAAAAGCCCGCCTGTAGCTCCGTTCAGGCAGCCGTCAAGGCAACCCTCAAGGCAGCCCTCAAGACAGGCTCCGCACGGTATGAACGGAGTTGGAAACGGCGGACACGGTTCGGGCGGACACGGCATGAGCGGTCACGGCGGACAGGCCCGTCCCGGGAACGGGAGCGGCAGGGACCACAGGCGCTGATTTGCATGTACAGACCGGGAACGACTGATCCAGTAATGTTTGGATATGGATACACAGTGAAATAAAATAAACGCGGCACACGCCTATGAGATTATCCCGTAAGCGTGTGCCGCATCATATTTCGCTTTGTCTCCGGATGACGTCATCGCTCAGTCATCAATGACAGATTCCATGGCATTTCGGAATTGCTGCTTAATGGTGCTGAAGTCATCATCGGGCTTGCATTCATACAGCTTCCTGGTGCCGTAAAAAATACTGGGAACATAGTAATAATCGTAGTTATTTGCGATACTTGCCAAATGGCGCTCCTCGATCCAGTCGATCTGTATTTCAGAAAAGCCCGGATTCTCCTTAAGCAATTCCTCTGAAGCGGCTCGGGCATTTCTGCAGTAAGGGCAGCCCTCCAGATATAACACAGTCAGTTTCCTCATGAGACGACCTCCGATACAGTAATCTATTGACATTAGTTCAAGTATATCATGAGAACCAGAAAAAGGAAAGCAGACGGGTCTTGCGGATGGCCTGTTTATTGCTGCCGTGTGATGAAATGCAAAAAGAAAACCGGCAGGATGCAACTGCAGGAAGACAACAGATAATATAATAACTTCTATCTGATAAGCCTGGAAGTGCAGGATACAGGAGTTTCTGTTCCAATAACTGCAGTAACGGTCATATACAGAAATACTTTTCGTAATTTTAAAAAAGGCTCCGGCCGGGGATCTATAACAGATAAGATAAAAAGACGGGTGTCCGTAATCCTATACGAACACCCATAATGGTTGCGGGGGAGGGATTTGAACCCACGACCTCCGGGTTATGAGCCCGACGAGCTACCGAACTGCTCTACCCCGCGATACTTGTTAAATTAACGATAAGATTATATCATGTTTGTTTTTGTAAGGCAAGAGCTTTTTTGCTGAAATTTATTGCTTGTATCAGGGACTGATCACGGTCTCATGAGAGAAGAAATACCATCCGGTAAAAGGCGGATAATCATCAGTCGATCCTGTCCCAGCCTTTGCATACATCGATCCATGAAATAAAGCAGGAGTACTTCTCCAGTTCGTCCAGTGTCAGTTCAATGGCACTGTTGCTGCTCCCGCAGGCAGGAAATACTGTCGCGAATCTCTTAAGTGATATGTCAAGATATACCGCAACTCCTTCATTGACTGCAAAGGGGCACACTCCTCCGACGGAATGACCGATCAGCTTTTCGGTGTCTTCGGGGGTAAGCATCTTTGCTTTTGCCGCGAAATGAGCCTTGTATCTGGGATTATCTACCTTTGCATCTCCTGCCATCACGATCAGGACAGGGGAGCCGGCCACATTGAACGAGAGTGTTTTAGCGATCCGGCAGGGTTCACATCCAAGCGCTGCGGCTGCAAGTTCTACCGTTGCGCTGGAAACACTGAATTCCTGCACCCGGTCAGCAATTCCGTATATATTGAAAAACGTCTTGACCTTTTCGACTGACATACAGATACCTTCTTTTATTAATGATTTTGGTGACGCGGTATAAATGTGCCGTCCGTCAGTGCCCGCAGACGAATATGCAGCGATGATTCACATCCGGATTAGTATATGAGACCGATCCATTATTGAATCGGGTAAAGCTTTCATGATAAAATGACGTAAGACAGTAAAAATCTTAAATCGGCGATAAGGAGGAAGAATTACGGAGAGTGCTGATGCCCGTAGGTTAAAGATGATGTTTTCCTGCAGCCGGGCAGAAAAAATCAGTTATTATAAAAGTGTGGATTCCACAAGCAGCTTCTTAAAAAAGCTTGCTTCGGAAGGGGCGGCGGACGGTCGGGTAGTGATAGCAGAGCGGCAGTCTGCCGGAAGAGGACGGATGGGACGCGGTTTTGAATCTCCGGAAGGGAAGGGAGTATATCTTTCATTCCTGATGCGTCCTGAAGCAGCACCGGAGACCATTCCCATGATCGCTCCCTGTACTGTCGTGGCAGGATGCAGGGCGATATACCGTGCCTGCGGGATCAAACCGTCGATAAAGTGGGTAAACGATATTCTGATCGGAGAAAGAAAAATAGCAGGCATTCTTGCCGAAACTGCCAGCAGTGAGGGAAGGGTGCTTTATGTAGTGATAGGAATAGGCATAAATACCGATGCCTTACCGGAAGATTTCAGCGAAGGACTGCGCGGGAAAGCAGGATCCATCTATTCGGAGACCGGATGCCGCTGTGACAGGATGAAGCTCATCTATGAACTCATAACCGAACTTGACAGAATGAACGGAGAATGGCCGGAGATATCTGCAGAATATTTACAGGAGTACCGTGCCGGCTGCATTACGCCGGGCAGACAGGTAATTATAAACGATTTCAGTAAGGAACAGAATGCATTTGCTTTGGAGATAGCTGATGATTTCGGACTGATGGTCAGACTGGAGGACGGAAGCATCAAGAAAATAACCGGAGGGGAAGCCACGATAAGAGGGACGGCGGGATACTGCATATAAGTACTGCAAAAGGCTCCGGATACCGGGATGCAATAGCAGGAGACAAACAAAATCCGGCGCGTATATCGCGCCGGATTCTATTTTCAGTCTATGTCCTTTTCAACGGAATCAAGCGGGCTTTCCAGGAGCTGCGGGTTATTGAGATATTTGTTAAGGAGAATGAGTGATTTCGAGAAGTACAGCCCGTCACAGATGCGTTCATCAAGCGTAATGCCGAGAGTATAAACTTTTTTGGCATCCATTTCGCCGCTCCGGTCAATCGAGACAGTGTCACGGGTCCTGCCCAGGGAGATAAAGACACTGGCCGTTCCGAAATTATATAGATGGTGATAGATATAATTCAGCTTTATGGATTTTACGTTTGAAAAAAACATACTGGTATGAAAGGGACTGGCCTCTATAACGGCCGGAGGCATAAGACCGATGCGGTCAAGCCACATAAGGAAATTCACGGCAAAACGCACGATGCCGTGAGGAAGGGACATAAAGCGTGAGGCGAGCTTGTCGGTGGCATTATCCGCGCTGCCTGTCTTTATTTTGCGGACCTCATCTATAATAATCCTGTTTACGTCATATACCGTTTCAGTACCGTTGAAGTGGAGCTTGAGCAGCATCTCTTCCGCATCTATTTTAAGGGCTTTTTTTACAACGAAGGTAAAAACGTAATCATCCCGGGCAAAAATGCGGCCGTTCACGATAAACCTGTTGAGCTGGGGCTTATGCGCCAGCATACGCAGATAAGCAGCGAGAATTATCGACATGTACGACATCTCGATGCCTTCATTTCGTTTATCCTTTATATAGTCGTCAAGAACAGAGCAGCTCATCTCGCTTTTACACATTACCTGGGATTCGGCACGTGTGGGCATAATATGAGGGATAAGCCGAAAAATGGGATCGAGCCCTTTAATGAATCTTCCGTCAGATCGTTTAGAAAACATATTATGGTAACTCCGTCATAATGAAATATATTATCGCAGATGAATATATCGATGGATCATAACATATATTTGCAGATAATCCGGCATCCGTCCGAAACGGTAACCGATGCACCCGGTGCACGGAGTGCGGCTCCGGTTTTAGAGGATAGGTCTATTCGGACTGTGAAGGCTGCTGTGCCGAGGAAGCGGTATTCTTGCCGCTTGACTTAAGAGCCTGCCTTGTGCTGCGGAGCTCACCGAGCGATTTCACCATGGCTTCTTCAACAAAACGCATGGTCTGGTCAGAAAACTCCTGAGCGGCAGCACGCATCTCACGTGATTTCTGCTGGGCCTGACGCAGTGTATCGGCTGCCCGTTCCTGTGCCTGCCGGTAGATCTCATCCTGTGCAATAAGAGCCTTGGCGCGCTCCTCCGCCTTAGTCATGATACCTTCAGCTTCCCGCTTGGCTACCGAGATGATCTCGGCCCGGTCTGAAACGATGCCCTTTGCCTGTTTCATCTCAGAGGGAAGGTTAAGGCGTATATCATCGACAAGGCTGCGTATCTTATCAGCGTCCACAACGCATTTTCCGCCTGAGAGCGGAAGAGTGAGAGCAGTATCCAGCAGTTCGTCAAGTGCGTCCAGAATTTCTTCGATATTCACAATAGCTCTTCCTTTCCTATTTTATTCTCCTGGAGTAAGTCTGTTGTATATATCATCATAAATAGACATCGGGATGAATGAGGAGATATCCCCTTTAAAAGCTGCCACCTGTTTTACCAGAGAGGAGCTCAGATACATGTTTTTCTGTTTTGCAGTCAGGAACAGGGTCTCTGCCTCCGGGTACAGGGTCCGGTTGGTCATAGCCATCTGAAGCTCATACTCGAAGTCTGTCATCACCCGGAGCCCTTTTACTATGGTAGTGATATTCTTCTCTTTTATGTAATCCACAAGAAGGCCGTAATAGCAGTCAACATGAACGTTATCAAGATGGGAGGTTACCCGGCTGATCATATCCATCCTTTCCTGAGGAGTGAACGCGGGCTTCTTTTCGGGATTGATGACTACGAGAACGGTAACGTCGTCAAAGAGTCTGGAAGTACGTTCTATTATATCCAGATGACCGTTCGTTATGGGGTCAAAACTTCCGGGACATACAGCTTTTCTCATGATGATCAGTCCTCCTGATTGTTTTGATGCCTGTAAAGCGTTATCAGAGTCTTACCGTAACGGTAGCTGCGGAATACCGAAAAGCTGCCCATATCCAGCGGAGGCTTATCATCAGAAGAGCTTTCGCATATGACAGTTCCGTAATCTTCGATAAGCGGGAAGACGAGAGGGAGTATCTCCTGCAAAAGTCCGACACGGTAAGGAGGATCCAGGAAACATATGTCGAAGCGTTGACGACAGGATCTGAGAAACGCGGAGGCTTCAGAGGTGACGACACGGGCTCTGTCGCTGAGACCGCATAAAGATATATTCTGGAGCGCCATAGCGCAGGAATCTTTTGAACTGTCGACAAATACGGCGCTGCGGGCGCCGCGGCTGAGAAATTCGATTCCCATCTGACCGGTGCCGCAGAAAATATCGAGTACCCTCGAGCCTTCTATTTCAAACTGGATCATACTGGCGACAGCTTCTTTTACCAGTTCGGAAGTCGGACGGACGTCATGCCCTGATGGGGTTTTAAGCCGGCGGCCTTTAGCGGTTCCACTGATAACTCTCATAAGTAAAAGACCTTTCGGTAACTGGCTTTATCATGCCAACACAACAAATTCATTTTATACTCCAGCATATTTGCTGTCAAGTTACGGATTCAATCTCGGTGAAAATAGTCGAACACCTTCCTGGCACATGCCGTGCCTATACCGCATTGTGCAAGCTCTTCCAAAGAGGCTTTCTTTATGGCTGTAACAGTCTTAAAGCGTTTAAACAGCATGGCGGCTCTTTTTGGACCAACGCCTTCTATTGAGCGTATCGATAGTTCAAACGAACTCTTTTTATGCTTCAGACGGGAATAGGATACGGAAAACCTGTGAACTTCTTCCTGTATAGAGGAGATAAGGGTGAAAGCGCTCCTGTGGGAAGATATTGAAATCTCCCCGCCTTCAGAGGCTATGGCGCGTGTCCGGTGCTTCGAATCCTTGACCATCCCGAATACGGGAACGGATATCCCGAAAGGAGAAATGGCTTCCAAGGCTGCTGCAAGATGCCCACGGCCTCCGTCTATAAGCAGAAGATCTGGCAGAGAGGAAAAGCTTTCATCTGTGTCCCCGTCAGCATAACGCCTGAAACGCCGCGTAAGGACCTCTTTCATGGAAGCATAGTCATCGATCCCCGTGATGCCTTTTATTGAAAAACGCCTGTAATCCTTACGGTTCGCCCTGCCGTTTTCAAATACGACCATTCCGCCTATTACGGTCTGTTCACCGTAGTTTGAGATATCATAGGCTTCTATCCTGGCAGGAGGAGAATCGAGACCGAAGAGTTTTGCCAATTCATCGAGTGCATTCAGCTCCCGGCCGGTACGCTCGACGTTTTTTGAAAGACGCTGGGAGGCATTGCTGCGGGCCATCTCGCACAGTTCCTGAGAATCACCGCGGACCGGTACTGCCAGAGAGACTTTATGCGACGATAGTTCTGAAAGGTAGCGGGCTATCAGCTCGGAATCCTCGGGGGCAACGTCGCAGAGGATCTTTTTCGGTATATCCCTGCCTGAGGAGTAGTAGCCCAGAATAAACTCCCGGCGTGCCTGCGGGGGCAGTCCGGGATCTGATATCATAAAATCCTGTTTGTTCACCAGATCGCCGCCACGGATGGAAAGTACGACGGCGGATGCCTGTCTGCCGTTCTGTACCATGGCAATCACATCGGCATTTTCTTCATGATACATCACGACTTTCTGCTTTTCCGTTATTTTCTTTATGGCGCTGATCCTGTCCCTGAGGAGAGCAGCTTTTTCAAATTCGAGATTTTCCGACGCTTCGAGCATTTGGTCATTAAGAATCCTGAGCGTTTCATCAGAACCGCGGCGTATGAACTCAACGGCCTGTGAAACACTATGCGCATACTCTTCTTCGCTTATATGCCCAGCACATATGCCGCTGCACAGCTTTATGTGGTAGTTGAGGCAGGGACGGCCTCTTCCTATATCCTGAGGGAATTTTTTGCTGCAGGTAGGAAGCATGAATACACGGTTGACTGCGTCAAGTGTCTGGGAGACGACGAAAGAGGAGATATAAGGCCCGAGATACACCGCGTCATCTCCGGGGGAGTTTTTATATGGAGTGATACGGCTGAAGGGAGGAGGTGAGATGCGTATATAATGATAGCCCTTGTCATCCTTGAGAAGGATGTTGTATTTGGGAGAATGCTTCTTTATAAGGCTGCATTCAAGTACGAGGGCTTCAAATTCACTGTCGCAGATGATATAGTCAAAACGCCGGACGTGCTCCACCATACGGTAAACCTTTTCGGTATGGGATTCGACAGAGCGGAAATAGGAAGAGACGCGGTTGCGGAGCGCTTTGGCCTTGCCAACATATATTATATTGTCTGAAATGTCGCGCATTATATACACCCCCGGAAGCAGGGGCAGGGCTTTTGCCTGTTCGGCAAGTGAGCCTATTATATCCATGTCCATGAAAACACACCTGTAATTAGGATTAAAAATAAAGCGCCGTCAGAAAAGAAGACGGCGCAGCTCAAATGTTTTTAATATTCTGTCAATCTGTGAATCCGGACTCAACAAGTTTAACGAGAGCTTCAACAGCTGCGTTTTCGTCAGTGCCGTCGGCAATTATTTTAATGGTTGTGCCGCTTGTTATGCCCAGAGACAGAACGCCCAGAAGGCTCTTGGCGTTTACGCGGCGGTCATCCTTTTCGACCCAGATGGAGCTCTTGAACTCGTTGGCTTTCTGAATGAAGAAAGTTGCGGGACGAGCGTGAAGTCCTACCTGATTCTGTACGGTTGCTTCATTAACAAACATATTATTCTCTCCCAAGCAGTAATTTATGATTCGGCGATAACGACACATACTTTTCTGACTTAATTATAATGTAGCTTCCGCAGAGACGTCAATAATCAAAAGCAGTTTCATCGGAAAACGGAACAAATTCTGTGAAATACCTATATGAAAGACACGAAGAAAACGATAATCTGTTGATTTTTCACATAAAGTTTTTAACATAATATACAAATTATATTAAAAGAGAAAACCGCATACGGAAACACAGCCTGAAAGCGGTCTGCCGGCTTTACCGTTCCGAAGCCATAAGAGAAGAACACGGCAGCAGATCTCCTGCATGTTCAGAGCTCTTCAGGAGGAGCGAGTGTCCTCAGGAATTCCTTATCTTCATCCGTAAGCGGAGCGGTGAGGAGCATGTCCGGACGGAGTTTCAGGGTAAGCTCCAGAGAGCGTTCCCTTCTCCATCTGGCGATCTTCGCATGATGACCGCTGAAAAGGATGTCGGGTACTTTCATTCCGTGCCATTCGGGAGGACGTGTATACTGGGGATATTCCAGCAGGCCGTTGTAATGGCTCTCATCCTCAAAACTCTCTTCACTGGAAAGGACTCCCGGGCACAGGCGGCCTATGCAGTCGGCGAGAACGATGGCTGCAGCCTCTCCGCCGGTAAGGACATAGTCGCCTATCGATATCTCTTCGTCTACGATCTCATCGATAAGCCTCTGGTCGACGCCCTCGTAATGGCCGCAGATCAGTATGAGAGAATCGAGATGTGAAAGCTCAATAGCTTTATGCTGGGTCAGTACCGTTCCCTTTGGGGACAGGTATACAGTATACGGCCGGGATGAACAGGAAGAAACGATATTTTCCCAGCATCTGTAGATAGGGTCTGCCTGCATGACCATGCCCATGCCTCCCCCATAAGGAGCGTCGTCGGTATTGTTGTGCCTGTCGAGGGTATAATCACGGATCTGATGGCATTTTATCTCCAGAAAACCGTTGTGGCAGCCTCTGCCTATGATGCTCGTGCCGAGCGCGGAGGATACCATTTCGGGAAACAGGGTCATTATATCAATCCTCATCGTCAAACAGCCCCCGCATCGGACGGATGAATATCCGCCCGTTATCGATATCTTTTTCAATGATTACTGACGGTATGGCCGGGACCAGAAGTTCTCTGCCGCCGGGGGACATGATGTGATAGACATCGTTCGCCCCGGTCTGGGATACATATGATATCTTGCCGTAGATCCTTCCGGTATCAGCATCTACCGCCTCACAGTCTATGATATCGGCGACAAAGTATTCGCCGTCTTCCAGTGCCGCATCGATACGGCTTATATATATAATCCGGCCGCGGAGCGAGGCGGCAGCATCGATATCGTCTATTCCTTCCGCTTTGATCACAGCCATGCCCTTATGTATGCGTACGGACTCGGCCTTAAGGACCGCTTTGCCGCCCGAGTCAAGAAAGAAACGGCTGAAATCCTGCAGGAATTCAGGAGAATCACACCAGGGCTGCACCTTGAATTCCCCGTGCAGTCCGTGAGTAGTGACTATTTTCCCGCATTCCAGAAACATCTTTTTCATAGCATAAACCAAACACGGAGCTGTCCCATTTGCAGTGACAGCTCCGGTCTTTCTTTTTATCAATCTATTTCAACCATGACCTTGCTGCCGTTTTTATTTGCGGCCGAGCGTACTACGGTGCGTATTGCCTTGGCAATCCTGCCGTGACGTCCGATTACCCTGCCCATATCATCGGGAGCAACGTGAAGATGGTATACGACCGTACCTTCTTCATCGGGGGGATCGGCAGTCACTGTTACGGCAGATTTGTCATCAACAAGGCCTTTTGCAATGGTGACGATGAGAGCTTCCATCAATACACCTCCATTAAGCGCATTTTCAGATAATACCGTTGGATTTAAGCAAAGAACGAACGGTATCGGTGGGCTGAGCTCCTGTCGCAAGCCACTTCTTTGTCTTTTCGGCATCGATTTTCACATCCGCGGGGTCAGTGGTGGGATTGTAATATCCGACTTCTTCGATGAACCTGCCGTCGCGGGGATATCTGGAATCTGCAACAACGATACGGTAAAAGGGGGATTTTTTTGCACCCATACGGCGCAGTCTGATCTTTACTGCCATAGTAAACTGTACATCCTTTCATATGTGGGGTGGTGATTATATACTTGACCGCAGTTTTGCGGAAAAGATTGCTACATCATACCGGGCATGCCGCCGAAGCGGCGGTTGAAACGCTTTTTTGCGCCCTTGCCCGAAAACTGTTTTATCATCTTGCGGGTCTGTTCGTACTGGCGGAGAAGCTTGTTGACGTCTTCGACCTTGGTGCCGCTACCTGCGGCTATCCTGCGTTTTCTGGCCGGATTGATGACGGAAGGATTCTCACGTTCGTGGGGAGTCATCGAAAGAAGTATAGCCTCGAAACGTTTTAACTGGACGGCTCCCTGCTGGGCGTCCTCCTCCTTGACTTTGTTGCCTCCGGGAAGCATCTCGATAAGCTGTGTGAAATTACCCATTTTTTTGACCTGTGAAAACTGGTCGAGAAGGTCATTCAGATCAAATTTGTTTTCACGGAGCTTCTTTTCAAGCTGTTCCGCGGATTTCATATCTATCGCTGTCTGGGCTTTTTCTATAAAGGTCATGACATCGCCCATTCCGAGTATGCGCTGGGCCATTCTGTCAGGATGGAACGGTTCAAGATCTTCAAGTTTTTCCCCGGTGCCGGCAAATTTTATGGGCTTTCCTGTAACTGCTCTTACCGAGAGAGCGGCACCGCCCCGTGTATCGCCGTCAAGTTTTGTAAGAATAACACCGTCTATGCCGAGAGCATCGTTAAAACCCTGTGCGGCATTAACGGCGTCCTGGCCGGTCATCGCGTCCACCACC
>JAEEGL010756385.1_pt1 | contig 11297 bp, 10 predicted proteins | sample 9134231 | NCBI WGS metagenome assembly JAEEGL01 (sample SAMN16246548, study PRJNA631951) | gut metagenome | biome: gut microbiome; feature: rumen; material: fiber-attached | host: Bos | place: Iran: Karaj | collected 2018-10
GCAGTCAGGCTGAGCAAGAAGCTTATCAATTTCCTCACTGGTAAGGATTTCGGGAAGCTTCTGCGTTGCCTTATCCGGAACAAGCTTCAGGGCAGGATTGTGTTTCAGAATCTGCTTGATTACCAGATGCGTATACAGGCATTTTATGGAAGCAATAGACCTGGATACTGTGGAAACTGATTTTCCGGCATCACGAAGGGTACGGATATATCCGTCGAGATCCGCTTCGTCCGCCGTCAGCAGATCATGATCAGTTTCTTCCTCCAGATAAACAGTAAGCTGCCGTATATCCCGAAGATAAGAATTCAGTGTATTGTCAGAAGCTTTTTTATCATTCCGAAGATATTTTTCAAATACCTCCATTACTTCTGTATTATCCAACTTCAGCACCCCTTGACCCCATGAAAGTAATTTACATAATTAAGTATTTACAATATATTACAAAATGGTAAAAAAATCAAGAGGAAATTACGAATTAACATAAACTTTTTTCAAATTGATGTCATCCGCAAGAAAAAAGCGGGAATGAAATTCACTCCTGCTTTTTCTTAGCTGCTTTATCTGAAGGGATAAAAAGAATGAAAAGAGAAATCTGATTATGGTAATCAGTTTATCAGCTCTTTTTCCTTCCGAAAAATCCGGTTCCGGCCTTTGCTTTGGCTGCTTCTTCAGCTTCCATCTTTGCAGTGGTGGAAATAGCCCATTTCTTGGTCTGAATTCTTACGCGGTCCTCACCGGTTTCAAAAGTGATCGTGTCTTCCGTGATCTGTACGATCTTTCCGGTAATACCGCCGATAGTCGTAATCTCGTCGCCAAGAGAAAGAGATGAGCGCATTTCTTCCGTTCTCTTTTTCTTCTGATTCTCAGGTCTGATAATGAAGAAATAGAAAATGGCGAACATGATTACGATCATGAATATCATCGAACTCCCGCCTGCAGCTACGCCGACTGCTTCTTCAGTTAACAAGTGAAACATCATTTTGTTGTCCTCCAAAAATAATTCGTTTTATTATACATTTCATTTTCTGTTTTTTCAAGGGAAAAATCATATTCTTTTATCCAGAACGGATGAATACTGCGTTCTGAAGCTGCTGAACTCTCCGTTATCGAGCGCTGTTCTGATTTTTTCCATCAGGCGGTTGTAGAAATACAGATTATGCATAACCGAAAACCGCATGGCGAGCATCTCTTTCGCTTTGAAAAGATGACGGATATAGGCTTTGGAATATCTCCTGCATACCGGGCAATCGCACCGGGGGTCAATCGGCAGTTCATCCTTCAGGTATTTTTCGTTGCTGATATTGATAATGCCGTTCCAGGTGAAAAGGTGGCCGTGCCTTCCGTTTCTTGCAGGCATCACGCAGTCAAAAAAGTCGATCCCGCGCCACACGCCTTCAATAATGTTTACGGGCGTTCCAACGCCCATCAGATAACGGGGTTTATCTTTGGGCATGTACTCTTCTACGGCTTCAATGGTGTCATACATCTCCTGATGGGTCTCCCCTACTGCTAAGCCTCCGATGGCATAACCGGGCAGATCCAGCTCAGAAATCCGCTTCATATGCTCAATGCGCAGATCATGGAACACCGCCCCCTGATTGATGCCCCAGAGCATCTGGCCGGGATTAACGGCATCATCCCTCGAATTATAGTCACAGAGCGCCGTTTTGCAGCGTGCAAGCCAGCGCGCGGTTCTTTCACAGGAGGCGGAAACGTATTCCCTCGGGGAGGGAATCTTGACGCATTCATCAAAAGCCATCGCGATATCCGATCCGAGATTTGCCTGTATGCGCATGCTTTCCTCAGGCCCCATAAAAATATGCCTGCCGTCTACATGGCTGTTGAAAGAAACACCTTCCTCACGGATTTTGCGCAAAGAAGCGAGAGAAAAAATCTGAAATCCTCCGCTGTCGGTTAAAATCGGACCGTCCCAGGTCATAAAACGATGAAGCCCGCCAAGTTCCTTTATCAGTTCGTCTCCCGGCCTCACATGCAGATGATAGGTGTTGGACAGCTCAACCTGGCAGCCGATAGCCTTCAGGTCTTCAGCGGAGAGCGCTCCTTTAATGGCTGCCTGCGTCCCGACATTCATGAATACCGGTGTCTGAACGGTTCCGTGTGCAGTCTGGAAACTGCCGCGCCGGGCATGCCCTTCCTGCCTGATCAGTTTATACATGACGCCTCCTGGTCTGTGTAGTATTTTTGGGGTTTTTCAATTGCGCGTCTTCCGAAAATCAGCAAACCGACCAGCAGAAAAGAATAATAGCAAAGCAGACGCCAGAGCAGCATAGCCCAGAAGATTCCGGACGTCCCGATTTCCGAAAAAACAAGATAAAACGCGCCTTCCGATACCCCGGAGTTCCCCGGTGTCGGAATCAGAGTAACAGCAGAATAGATATATACGGTCGCCGCGAAAATATCCGGAAAGGCTGAAGGACAGCCAAGCGTACGCAAAACGAAAAACGGCATGCTGCAAAGAGCAATCCTGCACAGAAGCGAAAGGAAGAGCAGCTTCGCTGTCAGCATACGGTTCCGGGCTATCAGAACAAAACCCTCATGATACTGCTGAAGCGTGCCGAGCGCTTTTTCGGAAGCGGCTTCCGGATTCCGGATCAGACGGAGCTTCGCTCCGAAGCGGATTAATACGGAAATCAGCGCTGTAACTGCTTTTGGTTTCAGGGAGAAGCACAGTTCCGTAACAGGAATGATGCAGCAGAAAAACAGCCCCGCATAGGCGGCATAGCGCACAGCTGGCTCAACGGCGTTTCCGGCTAAAAGAAAAGTCATAACGGTCAGGAAAATGGAAGCAGCCTGCCGCGTTATAAAATAGGTGGCAGGCATGGCAGCAGCCGTTTTGGGCTTGTAGCCGTTTACTGTCAGCCAGTAGATTTGAAAAGGCTGACCTCCGCCGCCGGTAGGCATCAGCGCGTCGTAATATCTGCCGAGCGCAACGGTTTCAAACGCAGCCTTCAGGGAGATATGTTCTCCAAGGCCCCGCATGATCAGCCTGCATTTGGCAGTTTCCGTAAGAAAAATGAGCGCCAGGCAGAAGAGGCCTCCGAAAAGGAAAAGCAATCCCCTTTCTCCCGGTTCCGGAACGGCGCTGTGATCTTTTCCGTGAAACTCTCTGTAAGCAATAAAAGCAATAATAACAATATTTACCGCAAAAAAGAAAAGCCAGAGGAGCGTATACTTTTTTTCTTTATTCAGCTTCATAAAGGACAATAAACTGTCTGCGGCGGCTCACTCAATCAATGTCGCATCGCCGAAACTGAAGAACCGATAGCGGTTTTCTACGGCCTGCTGATAGGCATTCAGCACGTTTTCTCTGCCGGCAAGCGCGGAGACAAGCATGATCAGAGTGCTTTCCGGAAGATGGAAATTCGTTACAAGTGCATCAATGCATTTAAACTGATAGCCGGGATAGATAAAAATATCTGTCCAGCCGCTTGATTCTTCCAGGGTGCCGTCATCCTTTGCAAAGCTTTCCAGTGTTCTGCAGGAAGTGGTGCCGACGGCGATAACCCGTCCGCCATTCTTCTTCGTTCTGTTAATGACCGCAGCGGTTTCCGCAGGTATAATGCAGAATTCGGAATGCATTTCATGATCTTCTATTTTTTCTTCCTTGACAGGCCGGAACGTTCCAAGGCCGACATGCAGCGTTATCCAGGCCAGCTCCACGCCTTTCTGCCTGATCTCTTCAAGCAGCTCCGGGGTGAAATGGAGCCCAGCGGTAGGAGCCGCTGCGCTGCCGAGTTCACGGGAATAGACGGTCTGATACCGTTCGGGGTCCTGAAGCTCCGCCTTGATATAGGGCGGAAGAGGCATTCTGCCGAGCTTTTCCAGAATCTCAAGGAAAATACCCTGATATTCAAAGCGCACGATACGGTTGCCGCCTTCGGTGACGCTTTCGACGATCGCTTTGAGTTCTCCGTCTCCGAAGAGGATTTCCTGTCCGGACCGTGTTTTCCTTCCCGGGCGTGAAAGGCACTCCCAGCGGTTTTCTCCGAGATCACGGAGCAAAAGCAGCTCTACACTGCCGCCTGACGGCCTTGTGCCGATCAGCCTCGCAGGCAGAACGCGTGAATCATTCATGACAAGGCAATCGCCCGGATGAAGATATTCCGGGAGATTGTAAAAATGACGGTGTTCAATTTTGCCGGTCTTTCTGTCCAGGTGCAGCAGCCGCGATTCATCCCGCTTTTCAAGCGGTGTCTGCGCGATCAGCTCTTCGGGCAGATCAAACCAAAAATCGGATTTATTCATTTGTTTTTCCTGTGCTTTGGTATAAATATAGATATTTCAGTGCGCTGAAAGAGATCGGCCCGGAGAGCTCCAGGTGGCTTTCATCAGCACAATGGATAATCAGAAGATTCCGCTGATTGATAGCCATACCGGTGATTGACTCAAAAGGCAGTTTCCGGTCTCCGATCTCAAGCCTGTCAGGATAGGCACTGAGTTCCAGTGCCTCCCTGCTGACGACTTCATGGCTGTCCCCTATCGTTTCCACCGTGACGCTGTCGTGAAAGAGGAGCTGACCGGAGGGCAGAAGCGCCAGTTCTTTTATCAGCTGTTTCTGTTTCGCGTCAAGCTCGGTAATCGTATGCTTTTTCCCGCTGCGGTCTGTCAGATATCCGTAAACATCATATTCCGCGGAAAAACCGCACTCTTTGCAGGACAGTGTATTGCCCGAGGAGTGCAGCGCGGAAATCCGGCCGCATTCCGGGCAGGCGAACAGCGTGGATTCAAGCCCGAGAGCAAGATCGCTTCCCTCGTACGGCACCGGCTCTTTCTCCTGTTCCGCATAGGCGTCCATCTGAAGATCCCTGCGTATGGCTTCGTTGACCTCAGCCTCGGACATACTCTTCAGCATTTCCGGCGTATAGATATTCGCGATTTCACCGCGCATTCTGCCCCGGCGCAATCCGGCCCCCCAGCGGGGAGATGTGAAATATCCGCCGTGCAGCCTGTAGGTGATCAGCGCGGCTCCCGAGCGCTTTGCCATTTTGCCCGTTGCCGGAACAAACTTGCCGGTAAGCCCGTTAAAGGAGCGGTTTCCTTCCGGAAACAGCGCTACGTTTTTTCCTTCTTTCAGCTTGTGAAGGATCTCCTTCACGCTTGAGATGCCGGTTTTCCCCTTATAATGAATAATAGGCCTGAAAAGAGACATGACCAGCGTGGTAAGAAAACCCATTCTCAGGATCTTTTCCGTTGCCACAAAATAGATCTGCGTCGGGCAGGCAGCCCCGACAAAGAGCGGATCAAAATCAGTATTGTGATTTGCCAGGAGAAGATAAGGCCCTTTCACGTCGGGCAGCTGATCAAACGAGTAGCGGAATTTCATCCGCAGAAAAGGCACTGCGAAAAAACGACAGATGCGGAATATTATCCTGTGAAAAGTATACGCGTTCATCTTATTTTTCTACAGTATATCCGTATGCCTCAAGGAATTCGCTTCCGTTGGAATACCCGAGATATCTGCAGAGCATGGAAGCCGCCCTGTCCCATCTGGCATGGTCCCAGGTATCCGCCTGGATTACTCCGTCCGGATACTCCCTGTCCATCACGGCAAGAAATTTTTCAAGAGCGGGTTTCATTTCTTCGGGTTCAAATCCGGGCAGATATTTCGGGAAGGAGGAACGCTCTTCCCGCGCGCTTTTTTCCGGGCCCGGGCGGCCGTAATCTTTTTCTTCCTGTACAGGCCTTTTTTCCTCGCGATAAGAAACCGGTTCGGGAGTTTTATAATTCTCTTTTCTTTCGGTTCCGGATGCTGCGGCTTTTTTATTCGTGGTTTCCCCGGCACGCCTGCTTTCGTATACAAGCGCGTATTTTTTCAGCACCTGTTCTTCGGTAATTCCCTTTTCTTTAGCCTCAAGCGCGATGCTGCCGTTATAGGAAAGCCGCTTTCCGTCATTGGCCAGCATCAGGCCTTCCGGCGCTTTATTCGAATTTTTTCCAAGCGGGCAGATATAGATCTTTTTGAACTCCCTTCCGTAAAGATAGAGCGTAAAGAATTCTACATTTGCATTGGAAATCTGATTCAGCCTTTTGACGGTAACGGTGCCTTCCCTGATCCAGCGCAGCCCCTCGCCTTTCCCGGTCCTGAGGGCGGAAAGATACCGCTCCGAGGCGGCCGTAGAAGAAGTGAAGACGGGATTCGTCTCCGTATATCCGAAATCCGCGCGCTCCGCCATCCGGGAAGCGTAGCCGTCGTCCGGCAGCTCCTCCCGCCTTTGCGGCACTTTCTCCCTTTTGCGGACCGGCGCAATATCTTCATCGTCCTCTTCGGGATAATAATTATCTTTTTCTTTTTTCCTGGTGACGATCAGCAGGGTTAACAGGCATACGAATGCAACAAATGCAATCGCCATAATGACGATATAAATCATAGATGACTGCATAAATCACACACACTCCTGAATCAAGAATTATTTAAAAGGGAAATTATCTGACTTCGGTACGGCTGAAAAAGCTGGTCGCGTAAGCTGCTACGGCAGAAGTAAGCTCGTTGAAATCCCAGCCGGTTGTGTTGACAACGAGATGGTAGGAGCTTGCCTCACCCCAAAGCTTTTCAGTAATAAACTCACGGGATCTTGCACGGTTTTTATCAATACGGCGGATATTCTGCTCAAGCTGACGGACGGTCAGATTTTCCTCGTCGCTGGAGCGTTCCTGACAGCGCCTGATTCTGGCATCAAAATCAGCGCAGACAAAAATATTGAAAGGCTGATATTTTTCCAGCAGAACGTCCGCGTTCCTGCCGACGATCACAAAATCCTTTCCGGCTTCCGCTATCCCGTCAATCACCCTGCGCTGTTCCGAGAGAAGCTTCACTTTTTCAGCCTGCATGACGGACTCGGTATTGAAGGAGTGCATAAAGGTGAAATTATAATTTCTCCAGTCGCTGCTCTCAAGCGCTTTTTCAACATACGCGTCATTCATCCCGTACTTTTCGGCGATGGAAGTAATGATCTCCCTGTCGTAGTAATCGAAGCCGAGAGCGTCGGAAAGACGTTTGCCGAGTTCACGGCCGCCGCTTCCGAACTGTCTGCCGATGGTAATAATTTTCATATTCCGCCTCCCAAATATTTATTTTGAACCCATGAACTGTCAGGGCATTTCAGGAACTGCCGGAGAGCTGCTGAGCCAGCTCATCACGTTCGGCCGTTACGCTTTCCAGGTCCTCTTTCAGGGAATTGATGTTCTTTTCAAGAGATTCAATCTGCTCCTGCAGCCCGGCTGTTTCGGAATCAATCAGCTCCGCGGTCTGCCTTGCCGTTTCATAGAACATATTGAAAGACCGAACCGTATGAATATACTTAACCGTAATAAAAGCAACGGTGGAAAGAGAAATGGTCAAAAGAATCGATAATATGATCAATTTTCTTTTCAATTGCATCATCTCCTTCTCCGTTTAAATTATTCTAACACAAAACAGATAAATGTAAATCGTTTTTCTGAAATATCGCCTGATAATCTCTTATGATAATTGTCTGATAATTCGTGTAATTGACCCTTCCGGGCAGTGAATCGGGGATCTTTCTTACATTCCTGACGCGGGTATAATCGACGGCAGTGTTGCCTCCTTCTCTTCCCTGAGAAAAATATACTGCCGCTGCCGCCGCGATCATAACGGAATCTTCATCCGGTTCCTCTTTCGCGCAGCGGAGGATCACGTGGCTGCCGTGCAGGGATTTTACATGAAACCACAGATCATCCCGGTGCGCAGCCTTAAAAGTAAGCTCCTCGTTCTGAATGTTGTTCCTGCCGGCGAGAATCTCATATCCCGCGGGCGTGACGATGCGTACCGGCGGCTGCGGCCTGTCCTTTCCCTTTGAAGGTTTTGCCTTGTTTTTGATCAGCCCGGCGAGGATCATTTCCCTGCGGATTTCGGAAATATCCCTGTCCGAAAAAGCGCGCGACAGCTCATCCTGAACGCTGGCTATATAATCCAGCTGCGCTTCCCCCCTGCTGATCAGCTTTGAGAGGTATTCCTCGGCGGTCTTCAGCTTATTGTACTGCTTATAAAGCTTTGCCGCGTTTCCCTGGGGAGTCAGCAGCGGATCCAGTTCGACCGTAACTTCGCGGCTGTCGTCACTGTAGAAGTCCGTACATTTCAGTTCCCTGTCTCCGCGCTTCAGCTGCCATATATTGGCGGTGATCAGATCCGCTTTCCTGCGCAGGGTTTCCCTGCCGAGGCTTCTGGCCAGATCATTCCGCTGAATCTCAAGCTTTCTGCGTATGCGTTTTTCAGCCGAAGCGAGGGACGTTCTTAATTCCCTGCTTCTCCGGAGATAAACATCCTCTTTTTCCTTCACGGAATAATATTCGTCCAGAAGCGCCGAAACCGAAGCCGCATCGCCCGGTGTAAAGCTCTCCGGCGTCTTTTTGGGGATATAGCCTTCAGGCGTTTTCGGGAAGCGATAGATCATGCCCGGGAAAAGCCTGCGGTAACCGTCGGCATCATAGTCACGGTGATAGACGCAGTCAACGATCAGGCCGTCCCCGCCGGTGAGAATGACGTTGGTCTTGCCGGGGATCATTTCTGTTATCAGCTTTTCTTCCGCCTCTCTGCCGATATCATCCGTCGTTTTCACTTCCATGACGATCAGCCGGTCGCCGCCGGGCTGCAGGAACTGCTGAATCACAGCGCCGGACAGGTGCTTCCTCAGCAGAATGCAGAACATCGGCGGTTCGGAAGGATTTTCGCTCTGCACATCCGTACGATGAATGCGCGCTTTTCCTCCGGCGGCGGAAATCAGAAGCCTGCGGTTGGCGCCGCGGTTTCTGACAGTCAGGATCAGAAGATCTCTGGCAGGCTGCTGAATTTTATCGATTCTTCCGCCGCTCAGTTCGCGGTTCAGTTCCTCGCAGAGAAGGGATATCGTATTATTGTCTATCATCATATCCGGCTTTTTCCATGATCAGGGAGAACAGCTCCTGAACGCGTTCCTGCCTGCCGCTGAGATACAGCCAGCCGAACAGCGCTTCCAGGCCTGTTGCAGTATGATACTCCGCCGAGGTTGCATGATGCGGAATCTGATTGACTTTGGCGTTTCTTCCTCTTTTGAAGACTGCCGTTTCCTCTTCGGTCAGCCGGTCGGAAACGGCGGCAAAGCCGTCAGCCTGGGCGGAAGCGTTGACAAGAGAGACGGTTAAGCGGTGCAGATCCAGAGCGGCAGTATGCGTATGCTCCAGCAGCCAGGTTCTGACCAGAAGCTCATACACCCCGTCCCCGATATAGGCGAGGCCGAGGATGCTCACCTGCCCGATGCTGTTCCTGTCAAGCGCAGGATTCAGATAATTCATATGCTTTCATCCTGCTGTTCGTTTTCTTCGTTCATCTCGGCAGCCAGGGCAAAATCGTCCTCAGACGCAAGCCCGAGTTGAACCTGTATCTGATTCCATCCGTTTCTGTCTATCGGCACAGAACGCGGTTTTGCGCCTTCATAGGGGCCGACGATTCCCAGCTCTTCCATCTGGTCGACAATACGCGCGGCGCGGGAATATCCGAGCTTCAGCCTTCTCTGAAGCATGGAAACCGAGCACTGCTTCATTTCCAGCACAACCTCGGCAGCCTGCGGCAGCATATCGTCGTACTCTCCGGCGATGCTGCCGGATTCCTTTTCAGGCGCAGCGGAACTGTCGCCGGAATTCTTTCCTTCCGCGCTTTTTTCCATATACTGAGCCAGTTCTTCGTTCTGTTCGACAGAACCGTTCATATGCTTGCTGATGAACTGGATAATCTTTTCTCTTTCATCGTCGGAAACAAAAGCGCCCTGCACGCGCATCGGTTTTCCGCAGCCGATCGGCGCATACAGCATGTCGCCGTGGCCGATCAGTTTGTCTGCGCCGCCCTGGTCAAGGATAATGCGGCTTTCAAGCGTGGAGGAGACCGCGAAAGCGATCCGGGAAGGAATATTGGCTTTCATCAGGCCTGTGATCACATCCGCCGAAGGACGCTGCGTCGCTATAACGAGATGCTGGCCGGAAGCGCGGCCCATCTGCGCGATCCTGCAGATGCTCTCTTCCACTTCTTTCGAGGCGGCCATCATCAGGTCGGCCAGCTCGTCGATGACGATCACCATCTGAGGCAGCGGTTCTTCCCCGTTGCTCCGGCAGTAAGCGTTGTAGGTTTCCAGATCTCTGACGCCGACTTCCGAAAACAGGCGGTACCGTTTCAGCATTTCAACAACCGCCCACTGAAGGGCGCCTGCAGCCTTTTTCGGGTCCGTAACGACAGGCACGTAGAGATGCGGGATGCTGTTGTAAATGCCCAGTTCCACCATCTTCGGGTCGATCATAATAAACTTCACTTCGTCCGGCCGCGCTTTGTACAGCAGGCTGATAATCAGCGAGTTCATGCAGACCGATTTACCGGAACCGGTAGTACCGGCAATCAGCAGATGAGGAAGCTTTGAGATGTTCCCGCAGATGGCGTTTCCGGCGATATCTTTGCCGATGGCAAAAGTAAGCTTGGATTTGGCACTGTAGAAGGCGTCGGATTCAATAATATCGCGAAGCCCGACTGTGTTGACGATCTTGTTGGGAACTTCTATGCCCACCGTGGATATTTCATCCGGGATCGGCGCGATGCGCACGTTGGACACGCCGAGCGAAAGCGCGATATCGTTGGACAGGTTGGTGACCTTCGTCAGCTTTACGCCCTGCTCCAGCTCGATATCGTAGCGCGTGACGGTAGGCCCGTGGGTAATATTCACTACGGAAGAGAAAATGCCGAAGCTGTGAAGAGCGTTCTCCAGCCTTTCCTTGTTGGCCATGATCTCCTCGCGCGAATCCGCCCCGGATTTCTTGCTTCTCTGAAGCAAAGCCGTGTCTGGATATATATACTCAACGGCTTCGCTTTCCTTGCTGATCGCGGCGGCAACCTTTTTGGCTTCCTTTTCAACATCCTTTTTGGTGATCTTCTCCGGCTGTTTCATATCCGCTTTCGTAGAGGCGGCTTTTCTGCCTGAAACAGGGTCGGACGACGCTTCCATTCTGATCCCGGATATTTCTTCCGCTTCGGAAAGCGTCACGGGTTTTACGTTATCCGTGCGCGTTCTGGGTTTCTGCAAAGGCTGATAATCGGAAGAACGCCTTTCCCTGTCAGGGAAGATTTCCTCTTTTTCATCATCAAGCGGAATATCTTTCTTCGCCTGCCTTCTGGCCGGCTGCTCGGAACGGGGCTTTGTCTTCCTGACGGGTATGATTTCCTCCTCAGGCTCGTCCTCCTCCGGGAAAGTGATCGGTTCAATGGTCTCTTCATTGATGCGGATCAGATCGGACGGGTTGAA
>JAEEGL011229034.1_pt1 | contig 11297 bp, 11 predicted proteins | sample 9134231 | NCBI WGS metagenome assembly JAEEGL01 (sample SAMN16246548, study PRJNA631951) | gut metagenome | biome: gut microbiome; feature: rumen; material: fiber-attached | host: Bos | place: Iran: Karaj | collected 2018-10
ATTCATTCCCATATTTGGCATTCCCATCATGGGCATACCGTAATTCGGCATCATGTTCATGCCTTGCTGCATTGCCATGTTTGGATCCATTGCCATATTCGGCATTGGCTGTGGCTGCGGTGCAGGTCCCGGCATCGGTGCTGCTTGCGGTTGCGGTTCAGCCTTCGGAGGTTCATATGCTTCCACCTTAGGCTCTTCGGCAGCGGGTTCTGATTCAATACCAGCCCCTCCTCCCATGAATGTCTGTACGATCTCTTTTGCGAAATCGATCGGGTAGAGCTGCAGGATCGTGCTGTCCACCAGATCTTCAATCTGCATCCTGAATGCTATCTTCACAAAAGTTCCGGTTAGGAAGTCTGCCACCTGTCCACCATCGATGTCATCGTTTTGCAGGTCTATAAGATCCGCTACCGGTGGTGAAATATCTATCATCTTACCCAACATCTGAGAAAGGGATGTTGCCGATGAACCCATCATCTGGTTCATGGCTTCGGAGATGGCACTCAGATGAAGTTCACTGAGCTCCCCGTCGGTGTTGGTTCCGTCTCCTCCCATCATCAGGTCGGTTATGATCTTAACATCGTTTTCTTTCAGGATAAGTATGTTGGAACCGTCCAATCCGGTCGTATACTTAATCTGAATGAATACGCAGGGCCTTTGCCTGTCAGACTGTAGTTCTTCCCAGTTACTTAGGGATACAACAGGTGTCGTAATATTAACTTTGTGATTAACAAGGGAATAGAGAGTTGTTGCGGATGTTCCCATGCTAATGTTAGCTACTTCGCCAATCGCGTCTTTTTCAACATCGTCCAGTTGAAAATCGCCGCCGCCCGAAGCCGCAGGTGCCGGAGCTTCTTCAGCTGCAGGTTCACTTGACATTCCACTTAACAGTGCATTTATCTCGTCTTGTGATAAAATGCCGCCATCCATGCTTCTATTCCTCCTCTCTTAAGACTGTTGTTACCCTCACAGCGTAATCATCTTCGCTCTTGCCGGGCATAGCCTTAAATTTTTTAATATTACCAACGTAGACACTGAGTTCCTGGTCTGCCCTGGTATCAAGTCTTATAATGTCGCCGCATTGCAGGTTGGCGAAATCACTTACGGTTATGACGCTGTTACCGAGAACAGCTTTAACCGGGATATCAACCCTTCTGATCATTGCTTCAACATATCTTGAGTAATCTTCGTCGCTGGCCTCCTTCATTGTTGAATACCAGAATTTTGTATTCAACTTGTCGATAACATCTTCAACCGTAGCGAATGGAAGACACATATTCATGAATCCTTCAATGTCTCCGATCTTAACATTGAGTGTAACAATGGCGATCATGTCATTCGGTGCGATGATCTGTGCGAACTGAGGATTGGTCTCGATTCTTTCAAGGAAAGGTTCGATGTCCAACACGTTCTTCCAAGGATCCTTCATCAGCTGCATACAGACGATCATCATCTTTTCAAGAATGACAAGCTCTATATCCGAGAATTCTCTTTCCTTGTCTATGGGAGCCCCCGGACCGCCGAGCATTCGGTCGATCATGGTGAATCCCAGATTGGAAGATATCTCGATAATGATCTGTCCCTGCAAAGGTGCAAAATTAACGATTCCCAGGATTACAGGATTGGACAGAGCATTGGAAAATTCCGAGAAAACTACCGTCTCCGAACTTGCCACATTTATCTGAACGCTCTTGCGAAGATAAAGAGGTAAGTTGGTGGACAAAAGTCTGCCATAATGTTCATATATAATTTCTAGTGTACGTAAGTGCTCCTTAGAGAACTTAGCCGGACGAGCAAAATCGTAATTGCGAACCTGCCTCTCGTCCTTCTTCTGCATCTCATCGGCATCCAGTTCACCGGTACTAAGTGCAGCCAATAGGCTGTCTATCTCATTTTGAGATAATACCTCACCCAAGCAGGCTCACCTCCCGTCTGATATTCTGTATTTTTCGCCTTATGAGAACATAATATCTCTGAATACGACGTTATATATAAATTTAGAACCGTATAGATTCTGAATTCTCTCAAGAATCTCTTCTTTGAGCATATCAGGATTGCTCTCAGCCTCTTCTATGGAATGGGACTGTATAACTGAGAATATCTCACTCTTAATCAGATCCTCTTTTTCGGATATGGTAGAACCGTATTTCTCGTAATCAGGATCCTTTGTATTGATCGAAAGGGATACGGATACCAGACAATAATGCTGTTCGCCGTCAGCGCCCTTTGCAAGTGATATAGTCATCTGATCCGGTATCTGATATACCTCGATGGCATCAATCTCAACTGCCTCTTCCTGTTCCGTTCCTTCCACGGAAGGATCCGCTATCTCAAGAGAAAGGGCTGTTGTGATTCCGTCAATCAGATTAGCCGTTTTCTTCAGTGTTCCCACAACCGAGAACATCATTATCGCGCTTAATGCAACATTTACAATCAAAAGCGCAAGTATAATGACTGAAAGCATATTTCTTTTCATAATCTATCCTCTTGTTCCTATTCGGTTCAGGTATTCACCTTCCCCCTTTTATTCAACCTTTACTGAGATTGTTGTATATCTTTATCTCAATTCGTCTGTTCTTGGCTCTTCCTTCGGGAGTTGCATTGTCTGCAACGGGTATATATTCTCCTCTGCCCGCATGCTTGATGTTTGCGGGATTCAAAGATGTATTCTCCACAAGGAAGTTGAACATGGACAATGCTCTGTATGCACTGAGCACATCATTGCTCTCGTATTTTGCCGTATTGATGGGCACGTTGTCCGTATGTCCTTCAATCTCTATAGTGCTCTCGGCATATCTCTCAAGAATCATCGCGATCTTGCTGATCATGGGAAGGGCATCTTCCTTGAGTTCGCTCTTACCGCTGTCAAAAAGTACCGAACCTTTAAGTGTGAGCTGTACGTACTGGGATGTGAAATTAACTTCCACATCATCATCTATACCCTGCTCGCCCAAGGCTTCTTCGATCTTCTCGACAAGTTCTTCGCTGGCCTTGAGTTTCATAGCCTCAACTTCATCGAGGGCATCCTGCTCTTCCTTGTCCTTGCTTTGATCCTTCTCCAGATCGTTGGTCTTGGAAGACTGTTCGGCGGCTGCGCCCGTGTTGTTGATATATCTGTCCAGATTGTTAAGCTGGCTTACACCATTGCTGATAAGCAAACCGTCCTGAAACGATGAGCCACCGGCTGAAAAAATACTGAAGGTGTTAGAAAATGACGCTGCAATCTGTTCAAATTTCTGAGCATCGATTGTTGACATAGAAAACAGCAAAACGAAGAAGCAAAGCAAAAGGTTCATCAGGTCGGCGAATGTGGACTGCCAGGCCGGCGCACCCTTTTTCGGCTCCTCAGGTTTTCTAGCCATCAGCTTCACCTCCCTGAGCTTCCATAGCTGCCTTCTCGGCAGGTGTGAGGAATGACTTGAGTTTTTCCTCTATAACTCTCGGGTTCTCTCCTGCCTGAATGGAAAGAAGACCTTCAATCATAATCGTCTTAACAGTCATCTCTTCGTCGTTACGTAATTTAAGCTTTGCGGCAACAGGTGCACATATCCAGTTTGCCAGAAGTGAACCGTAAAGTGTGGTAAGCAAAGCAACCGCCATCGAGGGTCCGATAGAAGAAGGATCATCCATATCCTGCAACATGTTAACCAGACCGATAAGGGTACCGATCATACCCCAGGCAGGACCCATGGCTCCGAGATTGTCCCAGAAACCAATCTTACCTCTGTGTCTTGTATCTACCGCTTCAAGCTCTGTGTCCATGATACCTCTTACCAATTCAGGATCGGTACCGTCGACGATGAGCAAAATTCCCTTTTTAAGGAAAGCATCGTCAAGTTCTCCCGCTGCTTCCTCTAACGACAATAAGCCCTCCTTACGTGCTACGTTGGAGAGATCGATAATTTTCTTTATAACCCCAGCTGTATCTAAAGTGCTTGTTTTGAAAGTAAGTAATATGGACTTGAGACCCGCAATGTATTCAGGTATGGAATATGACGCCAAGATACACATGAAAGCGCCACCGAAAGTGATCAGTGCGGAAGGTGCATCCAGGAAGTTCATAACAACGGATACACTCTTACCAAAAACAATACCGAATATTACAAGTGCAAAGCAGACTACCAAGCCGATTAGTGTCGCAATATCCACAACATACACCCATGTTTTCTGTCAAAACCACTAAATATTGGATATATTGACAGAAATGTCCTTTCTATACGATTTTACTAAATTATTCACCTCTTGTCTACTTTCTTTTACAATTATTTTGCGTCCCGTGGTGAGGCAAAGAATCGTGTCGGGAGTAGACTCCACGGTCTCTATAAGGTCCACATTTACAAGGATCTTTGTGCCGTTTAATTTTGTTACTTCTATCATCTTATTTCTACCCTGTGAAAATAACACTTTAGGGCAGGAAGCTCTAGCTCCCTGCCCGGTTAAAACCCATATACTTTTAACAAGCTTTTAAGAAACTTTTATGATTAACGCTTCAGGTTAACAAGTTCTTCAAGCAATGTATCGGAAACTGTGATGATTCTTGAGTTAGCCTGGAAACCTCTCTGAGTTGTGATCATCTCGGTGAACTCAGCCGAAAGGTCTACGTTTGACATCTCAAGTACACCTGTTGTCATGTATCCGCCGCCGGACTTAACATCGATACCGATGCCATCGAATTCTCCGGAGTTCTGGCTTGACTTATAGAGGTTGTCACCTTCCTTCTCAAGACCTGATGCATTTGCAAATTCAGCAACTGCGATCTGGCCCAAAAGCTTTGACATACCGTTGTCGTAAGAAGCATATATTCTACCGTCATCCTGAATGGATACGCCTGTCATGTTACCAAGCTTACGTCCTGTACCAAGTTTGTTTACATCACCGCTTGCAGCTGCAATTGTTGATGTACCTGAGTTGTTGTACATTGTTGTATTCGAGAAGTCTATAACTACATCCTTGAAGTTACTTTCATACTCATTAGTCAAAGGATTAAGTGTCTGTATTCCGGAAATATTAAGAGTTATCGATGTATGGCTGGCGCCTCTTGTTCCGATACCTTCGAACTTACCGGTAGCAACATTGTAATACAAATTGGTTGTTGTCGTGCTTGACGCATTCTCATTTCCTGCTGCAGTAAGTATATCCGTAACGGTAGTCGCAAGTGTATTGCCATCGTGATCCTTAATTGATGTGTCAATCATCTGTCTTGCCGTAATATTGGTAGTTCCGTCGCCAAGAACAAACGATGTATCATTAAGAACATCCGTTATAGTAAATTCAAGAGTCTGAGGCGATGTACCTGTCTTATCGACGTATGAGAATCTTAAAGTCTGGAGATTTTCAGTGGTAACACCTGTAAGTCCTGCTGCAGTCAATGCTGCGGTAATCTTATTCCAATCAGGAGCTGCCGACTGATTCCTTGTGTATACCACATCACCTGAGGTCAAGCCAAGCTCAGCGTTGTCAGCGCCGGTGTATACCAAATTGTTGCCCGCGAATACGCTCGTGTTATTCAATGCCGCAATAAGAGTAGCTGTATCGAAGGGGCCCTGTGTACTTAAGATATTGGGTGCAAGAGTATCCGGTATCTCTACGGGATCATTGTTAGAATCAACGATGCCTCCGACTGTAACGGTATACAGTCCGTCTTCATCCGTATCCTTAAGAACAAGCTTTGCTGTGTAGCTGTAACCCAGGTTATCATAGAACATAAGGTTCATTGTTTTTCCTGATGAAGATGTGATATTTGTATCGTTCTTATCAAGGATTCCGGATACGGTAGCTTTTTCTGTCGCTTCAGGAGGATATGTCATATTGTCAGCGCTCATGATACGAAGAGCTGATACTGTATCCTGCTTGATTTCCATTGTCTCAGGATCAACCTGCCATCCCATTACGTTATAACCGTTGGATGTCATTGCGAGGTTACCGAGACCGTCTACGTAGAAAGAACCGTCTCTTGTGAAGAAATTATCCTGTCCGTTAGATACGATAAAGAACGCATCGCCTGTAAGTCTGATATCGAAAGGGTTGTTTGTTGTCTGTGAAGCACCCTGCGAATTGATTGCTGTGTTGATGGCACCTGTCTTAACACCGAGACCGATCTGACGGGCATTGATACCTGCTGTACCTGTTACGGCATTGGCACCTGATGCAGCCTGTGTGGTCTGATACATAAGTTCTGAGAAAGTAACTGACTGTGACTTGTATGCTACTGTGTTAACGTTGGCGATATTGTTACCTATAACATCCATCTTTGTCTGGTGAGTCTTAAGACCTGCAACACCAGAGTACATTGATCTCATCATAACTTTTTTCCTCCTGATTTCGGAGCCGCTTTCGAATTCATCGAAAGCCTTGTCTGTCAAGCTTCCTTGTGAGGTCCGGCTTATACGATGACTGCTCCGTCTATATTTGTGAAAATGTTCTCGTTTGTCTCTGTCTGATCCATTGCTGTAATAACCGTTCTGCTGGGTACATTTACTATGAATGCCAGCTGATCCATGATCATCAGAGAATCTTTAATACCTTTACCATCCGCTCTCTCAACGCCTTTGTTAAGTCTTTCGACCTGCTTATCGTCAAGACTGATATCTCTTGTCTCAAGTCTGCTTGCAGCGTGTTTTGAGAATCTAAGCTCACTTCCCTGTGTTCTGATACCACTCTTCGCTTCCAGGATATCCCGGAAGGAAGAGCCGTTATCATTAATCTGTTTGGTCTGTTTTGGCTGACCGTTTAAATACTGGTCCTGAAGCTGCTCGATGGAAAGGAATTGATTTGCTATAGAATTCATATTCTTTCCTCCCGCTTTTCAGCTTATTGTGTTTTATTGATTGTTTTCGGCGTACCAAGCAAGGTACTTATTGTAGTCTCCGAGGATATCGGCTGATATCATCGCTCTCTGTGTCTCTGAAAAAGCATCATATGTTTTAATCAGATCTGAGACTCCTTCGATATTCTCGCTTGTAAGTTCATCCACTGCAGGAAGCTCTTTCATTGCTGTTACAAGGGAATTGTTAACCGCATACCATGCAGCGTATGTATTGTATGCTGCGATCGTGTCGCTTCCTATCATCGATTTCTGGTAAGAATCCATTCCGCTGTATCCTGATACAAGAGCGGCTATTGTATTAAGATCCTCTTTTCCGAGGGATCCGATAGATCCGAGTCTTGCGATCGATGTTGTAAATGAATCCGCCAATTTTGTTGCTACCGTGTATTCGGAATCAACTACCGCTTCAACTTCATCTACGTTATATAATGTGCCTTCAACAGATACATATGTTGATTTTCCCGAGAAGGATACGTAATCAACAACACCTTCCACTGTCGAAGTATTGCCTGTTGCATCCTTATGAGCAATGCTTACTACCTGTCCCACCAGGGATGAAGCTCTTGATTTATCCATGGATGCCGACATGTTCTGCATCTCTTCAAGAGAAGAGAAGGTTGCCAGCTGGGAAACCATCTGACTGTTATCCTGGGGCTCCAGGGGATCCTGATACTGCATCTGCGTAACAAGAAGTTTTAAGAATGCATCCTTACCGAGTGCTCCTCCGGCTTTTTCGCTTGCAGCCGCATCAGATTCGGATGTAGCTGATTTCTGATTGATCACTCCGTTATTGACTTCTGCGTATACACCGCTTAAAACATCTGATGTATTTATTGAAGTACTCATAATAACCTCTCTTTCGGCTATGCCAGATAATCAACCGTATTACCCGACCTGGCCATCATATCGGCCACTATCTGATCTCCTTCGTCTTCGAAAAGGCCATCGGCATCATCAAGTCCGTCAAGAGTAATGCTTCTTCTGCCTCTCTTGTTCGGCTTGGACTGATCTTCGCCGGATCTGTTCTGCCCTTCTTCATCAAGGTTTCTCTCAAAAGCGTGGCTGCTTACTGTTACCTCTACTTCAGCAACTTTAAGCCCCTGCTCATTCATCTGTTCTTTCAGCTGAACTATCTGGGATTCAAGTGCTGCTCTTACTGATTCATTTTGTGTTGTGAAATTAGCTGTGATCACACCATCCTTTGAAGCTACCTGAACTTTTACATTGCCAAGGGATGCGGGATGTAATTCCATCTCCATCTCTGTCATGTCTTCTTTCATTGTAAGCTTAAGGGATTCGGTTACCTGCTCCATTATGCTGTCTGTATCTGTCACATAAGACACAGGTGCTTCATCTACCCTTTCGGCAAATGTTTCTTTAATGGTATCTGTAACCGTCTGTGTGAACTGAGTAACGTTCTCATTAGCCTTAGGCTTGGAATCGTCACTGTTCTGTTTGAGATTTGATCCTTCAGACGAGTTGTCCGTCTTCGGCATATCAATCGTATCTTTATTGTCGGCAATGATGTTGTCGAATGTTTCATTCGTTTCTTTTTCAATCACCGGCTTATCTTCCGACTTGACTGCCTCCACTGTGTTTTGGATTTGCTTTTTCAGATCCTCCACAGGAATCTCCAGCTCCTGTGATAACTGATCCATAAGGTCCTCAGCTTCTGTCATAAGCTCCTTAACATCGGTGAAGAGTTCTTCGTCCGTCATGATCTCCATAGCGTCTGCAGCTCCCGTAATCTCAACGACTAGCTCCGGGATAGTTGCCGGATTAAGAATCTCAATATCCTCAATTCCCAGCTCCTGCATTGCTGCTTCGACATCCTCTGTCGGAACATCTAACAACTCTGCTACGTTCTGAACCATCTCTGTTGCTACGACTGCAACCGCTTCAATTTCTTCCTCTGTCAATTCTTCAGGCTTATTGTCCTCAACAGGGCTCTTAGGCTTGTCCTGGTTTTGAACTTTTTCGCCTTTTCCTTCGTTCTTTAACTTGCCGTCATCCTTGACCGGCTTGTCTTCTTTGACTGCTGTCATATCGGACTTGTCAGTTCCCGAAGGTTCATCGACAACCTTTTTCTCTGTACTGTCTTTCAGTACATCTGAAAAATTGGAAGAAGCATCAGAGGTCACATTCATTTTTGCTCCAGTGATCAAATTCTGCATAGAATTTAATCCTGTTACCAAACTCATGGTCATCTCATGTCCTCCTTTTCATTTTTCAAAGTGCATAAAACTATCCTGCATAAAATATATCGACTTGCAGGTAAAATTACTTAAGAGTTTTTTTTTAAAATTTTCTAATTATCCGGTTCCATAATCTTGGTGAGTCTTGCAGCGACTTCAGAGTTCATTACACCAAGGATTTTGCCTCTTGCATCCGGCTCCATCTGCCAGAGAATCTTGGCGGCAAGTTCAAGATTATCCGTCATGCTTTCAAAGATAGCAGCCGCCTGTTTTGGCTTCATCTCGGAATATGCCTGAGCATAGAGCTCTATCTCTTTACTTGTTATCTCTTCATTTACAACCTGCTTATAGAGAGCTTCGGCCGTGGCAGGATCCATGGACTCATAATATTTGATATATTCATCAGCTCCCGGTCCGTTATCCGCATATACAACTTCATTGTAGAATTCGTTCTTTATTCTCTCGAATTCCACCTGCTTATCCTCAAAAGTCTGCAGTCTTTTTACTTCTTCCTGAAGAGCGGATATCTGCTCATCCTTGGAAGCACTGTTAGCCTCAACCGTCTGAAGTTCGGTCTGAAGATTCTGAATCTCCTTTACGGCCTCTTTAAGAGACTTATAACCGCTTACATCGATATCTTCGCCGTCTTCCACATTGGATGTGGTGGTGCTGTCGGGAAGTATAAGATTAACAACGGGAACGTTCTTAAGAACGGGAGCAAGCACCCCCGAACCGAATCCGCCCACGTCCAGTTTTATGAGCGCGCAAATAATAGCTATCCATACGACTACAATGATAAGAGTTGTAACAACGACAGTAAATCCGCCACCCTCATCTTCAGTGATTCTAGCTTCCTCATCAGCAAGTTCCTTAGCCTTCTTCTTTGCCTCTTTCTTCTGGGCCTTCTGTTCAGCCTTGGCTTTCTTCTGCTCGTCTTTTAAGTTTTTCTTTTCCTGTTTCAGTCGGGATAATTCCGCTTTTTCATCATCGTATTCTGCCATCTTAGTCTCCCGGCGTTAATTTATTCGTCGTCCTGATTCGCTTTCAATCCGAAACGGTAGCTGACAAGTTCATCGATTTCCTTGCTCTCGGCCGCATTGACTTCTTTTTTGAATTCTTCAAAAGCGTTTTCTTTCAGTTTTTCGTGTATCTTTCTTTCCTGAATGGCTTCATTAAGCTTCTTCCTGGCCTGTTCCACCAGTTCTTCAGCTTCTTTTACTCTTTCTTTCTGGTCCTCAATCTGACCTTTAAGATTCTCAATAGCCCTCTCGTTTTCCTTCAGCTCGAATACATCAAGCTTTTTGCTTCGAAGCATTCTTCCCTTGTTCTCATAGTCCTGCTTGCGAAAAACAAGTTCATCCAATTTTTCTTCCTCGGTATTGAGGTTCGCCATCGCCTGAGCGAAAGCTGTTCTGGCCTGATCCTCCATCTTGAGTTTGATATCAAGGATACCGGCCATTTTGTATACGAATTTTGCCATATATTTTATTCTGCAAAGAGTTCATTGAGCATCTCAAGGGACTGCTCGTATGTGAATTTCTCATCGGTCTGCTGCATAAGATATTCATTGACCGCATCTATCTTTTCAATGGCGTAATCTATATTTCTGTTGCTGCCTTTTTTATACGCGCCTATATTGATCAGGTCTTCCGCATCGGTATAGGTTGCAAGCACGTTCTTCAGCTTGCCGGCGGCCGCCTTCTGCTCTTTGTCGGTAATCTGACTCATACACCTGCTTATGCTCTGCAATATATCAATGGCGGGATAGTGGTTCTTATGAGCAAGCTTTCTGTTGAGCATGATGTGTCCGTCAAGAATCGATCTTGCGGTATCGGTAATGGGCTCATTAAAATCATCACCATCAACCAGTACGGTATAGAGTCCCGTTATGGATCCAACTTCGTTACATCCCGCTCTCTCCAAGAGCCTTGGCATTTCGGAATAAACGCTGGGTGGATATCCCCTGGACACGGGTGGTTCTCCGTTGGCAAGGCCTATCTCTCGCTGTGCCATGGAAAAACGTGTAAGGGAATCCATCATAAGAAGCACATCTTTACCCTTATCTCTGAAATATTCGGCTATGGCAGTTGCCGTCTTGGCCGCCTTATTTCTTTCAAGAGCCGGCTTATCGGAAGTGGCTACCACAACCACCGATCTCTTCATACCTTCCGGGCCCAAATCTCTTTCTATGAACTCTCTTACTTCTCTTCCTCGCTCTCCGATAAGAGCTATTACGTTAATGTCCGCCATGGTATTTCTGGCAAACATACCCATCA
>JAEEGL011585481.1_pt1 | contig 11297 bp, 7 predicted proteins | sample 9134231 | NCBI WGS metagenome assembly JAEEGL01 (sample SAMN16246548, study PRJNA631951) | gut metagenome | biome: gut microbiome; feature: rumen; material: fiber-attached | host: Bos | place: Iran: Karaj | collected 2018-10
AATGATTAATAATAAATCATTTATTATTTGGTTATCTAAAGTCAATTTATTATTTTCATCATAAATTAATACTTCATCATTTTTTAATACTCTAATCTTGTTTAAAGAGTCACTGATACACATACTAGTATTTAAAGCTTCGATTATTCTTTCTGCAGAAATAGAATAATTCATTTTTAATTGAAGCATTCTTAATAACAGTAATGAAATAAAGCAAATCAAGAAATGGCCTTCAATATGTTTTTGCGTTCTTACAAATATAGGTCTAGCCTCTAATTGTGATTTAGTAATTCTAAAGCTTTCTTCAATTCTCCATAAACCACTATAAGTTTCTAAAATTTTGGAATAATCATATTCTAATTCTGAAGTAATGATACAAAAGAATCCATCAAATTTAGCATCCTCTTTAGCTTTTTCATAATCAACTGATCTATATACTTCATCAGCTATTTCTCCATTTTCGGTAGTATATTGATTTTTAATATATTCATCATAAGCATGTTTAATAGTAAAAGCATTATTGCCTAGAGATTTTAAAGCTTTATTAAGCTTATCATCTCTTTTTCTAGCCGCCATTAAAGCATCTTCATATTTCCAATAAATAAGTACCTTTCTTTTTCTTTTGACTTTATTCCCATCTGAATCTAATCCATCATAATCCTCAATAAATGTTTTATACTTGAAGGTTTTATTGGAATTATAAGTATATCCATTTTCGTCAAACATTATCTCATGATATCTTTTTCCCTTTTTTCCTTTTAATATTTGACTAAAGACAAAACCATTTCCACCATTGATAAGATAATCGATATTCTTAGAAGAATTCATTCCTTTATCAGCAACAGCAATAATCTTCTTTAGACTATAACTTTCTTTTATCTTATTCATAGTTGGTTGGAATGTCAAAGAATCTGAGGTATTTCCAGGAAATATACTCATACATACAGGTAATGAATTTTCATCCATAAATAAACCTAATTGAACAATAGGGTCGGTACGATGTTCTTTAGATACACCACGTTGTCTAAGTCCGTCAGCATCAGGATAATCTATTTCACAATAATAATTAGTAACATCATAGTAGCCGTAATCAAAATTTCTGCCAATCATTTTTACTATTCTATCATTAATGTACTTTTGAATATCAACATTTAAATCACTAAACTTATCTAAGGAACGATATACATCAGCAAGTTCAAAATCAATAGAACTATTATAGAGATTGCCCATAATTTGTGTTGTATGTCTCTTAGAAGAAGGATTAAGTATTCTTTGAATAGCAAAATATTTCAAAATGGAATTCAAATCATAATCACCTTTGAAATTGATATTCTCAAAGAATTTATTCAATTCTAAAGAATCATAGATAGCAGATAAAAATTTATAACCATAATTATACTTAGTAGAACTATTATCCTCAAAAAATTTTTTTCTGGTGTTCTTTTTGATAGAAAGCTTTTCTTTTTTATAATTCTCGTCAAAAAGCTTTACCGCAGCAATGAATTCATCTTGATTATCTTGATCTTCTAGATAACCAAAATCTTTTATGGTTCTTTGTTTAATTTTTCCATTTTCTCTATATCCTTCAACAACTCTAACTTGAGTTTTGATTCCATCTTTTCTTTTATGTTTATCATATCTAATCACAAAACATCACCCTACATATATTATAGCACAAAACGTAGCATAACGCAATAAAATAAATAAAAAAGTGAAAATATATATGTTTTTTATATATACTTTCACTTTATAGCATAACAAGTGTAAAACTCAGGCTAAGATATATAAGGTTACGAAATTTTCGTAACCTTTTTTAATCGTTTTAATATTTTAGACTAAAATATGATATAATTAATTAAGTATTTAAAAAGAAGGGAGAGAGCATTATGACATTAAATGAGCGTAGAGGAATGCCTATATGGAAAAGAATAGTATGGGTTATTATTATGCTGTTGGTTTTTTCGGTAAATGTTTTACTAATTACTCTTTTCTTTTTATTTGTTGTAGAGGCAGAAGACTTTTTATATGGTTCATTAACTGGCTTAGTCTTACTTGCAATACAATTGCTAGGAGTTATATTTGCCTTTTATATATCTACTATTGATATGTCTACAAATTATAAGGTATTATGGATATTCTTAATTACGCTTGTTCCTTATTTCTTTATAATAATATATTTATTAAATAGTACATCAAGAAAATATTCTAAGAAGAAAAGAGATAAAATCTTTAATGCAATGTCTAAGTTTCATGTATTAAAGGATTACGATTTATCTGATTTAACTAAGACAGATAGAAATATAATTAATGTATTAGAAGATGACCTATATGCACCAGTATATAGAAATACTAGATTTGTATTCTTTAAGGATGCATTAGATAAATTCAAGGATATGCTAATTGAATTTGAAAAAGCTAAGCATTATATATTAATAGAATCATTCATCCTAAGAAGTGGTTATTTAATGGATGAGGTTATAAAGGTATTAGATAAAAAAGGAAACGAAGGAGTAAAGATATATATTCTTTATGATTCAGTTGGATCTATTGGTGTTTCAAGGAAACTTATTAATAGATTAGCTTTAATACCTAATTGTAGTATTAATAATTATGAACCACTAGGAATGAGTCTTAATCTTTTAGTAAATTATAGAGACCATAGAAAAATTACTGTAATAGATGGTTTAATTAGCTATTGCGGTGGAGATAATTTTAGTGATGAATATATTCATAAGGTTGAACGCTTTGGATTCTGGAGAGATAACTGTGGTAAATATATAGGGGAAGCAACAAATACATTTGTTTATCTTTTCTCTTCAATGTGGTATGTTTCAACAGGTGATGAATTAAAGCTTGATTATATGCCAAATTATGAAATATATAATGATAGAAATGTAATTATACCTTTTGGTGATGGACCATCAAATAGTGTTGATACAGCATATAATTTATTTGCATCATTATTTATGAATGCACAAGAAAAGATATATATTTCAACTCCATATTTTATAGTAGATGATTCTATGATTAATTTATTATGGATGAAGGCTAAAAGTGGTGTTGATGTTAGAATATTGATGCCAGGTATACCTGATAAGAAGTTGGTATATTGGATGGGGGAAGCTAATTATAGAAAGCTTTTAATTGCAGGCGTTAAAATATATGAATTTAAGCCAGGATTCAATCACGCAAAGAATATAATTATTGATAGTAAGTACGCATTTATAGGTACAGTTAATATGGATTATAGAAGTCTATTCTTACATTATGAGTGTGGTGCTTTAATAATGCATGATTATGAAATAGATAAAATGGAATTAGATTTTATTGAATCATGTAATACATCTTATTTATTTAAATATGATGATTGGAAAAAAAGAAAATGGTACAAAAAGCTTATGGCTTTTATATTAAATATTTTTGGACCATTCTTCTAAAATTTTATGTTTGAAAAAACAGTCTTAAAATATATAATAATATTAGATATTTCAATCCATGGAGGATAAGCATGCAGAATTATAATTTTAATTGCGGTACCGTAATTAAATATTTAAGAAAGGTACTTGAAGAAATTAATAGAAACAATATCAATAGTGGTATTAAGACTGCGTTCGTAATGAAGAGATTCATAGAAGAATATAAGATTGATAGAGTTGAATTCAAGGAGCATGAGGAATTATCAGATGATGATAAGCTTAAGATTAAAAAGATTCCTAAGAATGAAGCTATTGGTCAAAAGCTTGTTTTACTATGCATGCTAAAGGATATTGGTACATTCTATAGAGATATGGAAGTACCTATTGAAAACCATAAGCTTGCTGCTGCATCAAGCTATGCATTCTTATCTGAATGTTCACCTATTGGTGATGCTGCAAGACCTTTATTATTTTATAAGGCTAAGTATATTGAAGAAGAAAATAAGGAATCTAGAAATGATTATAGATATGGTTTATTAATGACTTTAATTAATGAATTTATTATGTATACATATCAAGATTATTCTTTAACAGAAATAGAAGATTTAATTAAGCATGATAATAGAGGATATTTTTATCCAGATCAAGTTAAAAAATTATTTAAATTATTAAAGAAGGATCAACAGATTTATGAATGGATTACTTCTCCAACTAAAGAATCATTATATACATCAGAAGTATCTAATTATATAAATCTTGCTAGATTTGATGATGAATATTTAGAAGGATTTATTAATCTTGCAACATTCTCATTTGAATTCCATAACCATGAAACATTAGCTCATACTGTAACTGTTGCAAAAATAGGACAGGATTTAGCTAAATTATCAAGATTACCTGAATCTATGGTTGAAGAAATTAGAATTGCTGGTTTAATTCATGATATTGGTAAAATTAGAGTACCAGTTGAGGTTTTATGCTTCCCAGGCAAGCTTGAGGGAGACATGCTAAAGGAAATGCAAAACCATGCTAAGTACACTCATGAAATAATTGATAAATGTTTTAGCTATAGAATTGTAAATATTGCATCTCACCATCATGAAAAGCTTGATGGTACAGGATATCCAGAACACCTTACTGCAAGAAATTTAACTATTGGAGATAAAGTTATTGCGGTTGCGGATATTGCATCAGCACTATATTGTAAGAGAAGCTATAAGGCTGCATTCTCAGATGAAAAGATTATGTCTATTTTATGGAGTGATGCAAATGCTGGTAAGCTTGAAAAGCATATTGTTGAGCATCTAGAAGATCATTATGATGAAATAATGGCCAATGCTAAGGATGAGGAATCTAAGGTATTAAATTGCTATAATGCTATGAAGGCCGTAGCAAAGGCTTATTCTGAACTAAATGATTTAGATAAATTCTTTGATTTAGAAAACGCAACTAAGGATGTTATTTTAATGTCAGACGAAGAAAAGAAGGCATTAAAGGAACAAATGGATCAAACTATTTTAGAAATCAATCAACAAAAAAGAGAAGAGAATAAAGCTAAATTCTCTTTTACTGAACAAAAGAGCATGGAAGATTTTAGAATTAATGCTAAATTAAGAGATTCAGATGAAGAAAAGCTTTATGAGGATAAGTTTGATACAAGAGAAACTGAAGAAGAAATAGAAGAGAAAGCAAAAGAGACTTCTATTAAATATGATGATCCAGATGCAATAGTGCCTACTGAGAATACTAATTTCAAAGAAGGTAATGTTGATTTTGAAAATGTAGCTTATGAATATGCTAAAGACTTAAGTGAAGATAAGGAAATAGAAGTTAAGCCTATTGATATACCAGTAGATGAGGATTATATTAATGAGAATCCAACATCCATAGAATTAGATAGTGATGAAGAAGAGGATGAGGCTAATAATGAACTTGTTAGCGAAAGTCCAAAATCTATAACTGATGAAATGTATTCTACATCAGATGATTTAGATGACATAGAGACTTTTGATGAGGCTTTATCTAAACTAAATAATGATTAAAAAATGTTAATTGTCGCAAGAATATGTGAAAGTGATTTCTATACTATTTTGCTAGTACAATTTACAAAGTAGATGTGTTATAATAATTGTGTTAATTCAGGTTAACACAATTTTTTTACGGAAAAAATAATAAACATAATATACTTAGGAGGATTTCTCATGTCAATTCTATTGGGAAAGAAAGTTAAAATTTTTAGTTTATCTGCAAATAAGGAATTAGCAACAGAAATTGCAGATTCTGTTGGTGTACCACTATCAAGCTGTGATGTCTTACATTTCGCTGATGGTGAAGTAAATGTCCAAATTAATGAAACTGTACGTGGACATCATGTATTCGTAATTCAGCCAACAGCTGCTCCTGTTAATGATCATTTAATGGAATTATTAATTATGTGTGATGCATTAAAGAGAGCATCAGCTAGATCAATTAACTTAGTTATCCCTTATTATGGATATTCTCGTCAGGACAGAAAGGCAAGAAGCCGTCAGCCTATTTCAGCTAAGCTTGTTGCTGACTTACTTCAAACAGCTGGTGCTGACAGAGTAATCACAATGGATATACATGCAGCTCAAATTCAAGGTTTCTTCGACATTCCAGTTGATAACTTCCTTGGATTACCTATCCTATGTAACTATATATTAGATAAGCATCTTGATGATATGATTGTCGTTTCACCAGACCATGGTGGAGTTACTCGTGCTAGAGAATTAGCTAAGGTATTAGACACTAATATTGCAATCATTGATAAGAGAAGACCTGAACCTAATAAGGCTGAGGTTATGAATATTATCGGTGATGTTGCTGGTAAGACTTGCGTTATGATTGACGATATGGTTGATACAGCTGGTACAATTACAATTGGTGCTCAAGCATTAAAGGATGCTGGTGCTAAGGCTGTATATGCTTGCGCAACTCATGGTGTATTATCAGGACCTGCAGTTGAAAGAATTAAGAATTCTTGCTTAGTAGAAATGATTATTACTAACACAATTAAGTTAGATGATTCTAAGAAGATTGATAAGATTAAGGTATTATCAGTTGGTCAATTATTAGGTCATGGTATCTTAAGAATCTTATCTGATGAACCATTATCTGGTTTATTCACTTATTCTTACGATAAGTCAAAGAGAGAATTATTATAATTATGAAATTAGTTGTTGGACTTGGTAACCCAGGTTTAGAATATGAAAATACTCGTCATAACATTGGCTTTATGGCAGTAGACAGATTCTTATCCAATAACAATATCGAAGCTCATTTAGAACCCAAGTTTCAAGGAATCTTGGGCTCTTGTACTTTAAATGGAGAAAAGGCTTTGATATTGAAGCCTGTCACTTTCATGAATCTATCTGGTGAATCCGTAATTAAGGTTGTAAATTTTTATAAAATAAAAGTAGAAGACATACTAGTAATTTGCGATGACCTAGATTCTCGCTTCTCAAGAATTAGATGTCGTGCGAAAGGTAGTGCTGGTGGCCATAATGGTTTAAAGAATATTACTGCACACCTTGGTACTGAAGAATTCAAAAGAGTAAAGGTTGGAATTGATCGTCCACAAGAACATTATTCAGTTGTTGACTGGGTTTTAAAGAAATTTAGCAAGGATGAGATTGAGGTATTATCTCCTGAACTTGATAAGGTTTCTGATGCTATCACTGATTTTATTAGTGGTGTTGATTTTATTAAGATTGCATCAAAGTATTCTTCAAAATAATATAATACTTAAAATATGGTAGCATTTTTTTAAGCTACCATATTATTTTTTTTGTTATAATGTTATAATATTTCATAGTTTGGGAGGTTCAATATGGGATTTTTAGATGATTGGTCAAATATCATTCAAAATGATTGGCCTGTTGCTTTAGCATATTTATTATTTTTCGCATTACTAGTTTTAGGTGTATTTTGCTTAGTAAAGTTCTGCGATATATTTGTTGGTGCTGCATCAAATATTGCAGTAAAAATGCATATATCACCAATGATTGTTGGTTTAACTGTAGTTGCGATGGGAACAAGCTGCCCTGAGCTTGCAGTATCAGTTTCTGATTCAATTGCGTGCCTTGGAAATCCATTATCTCAAGCAAATGTTGCTTTAGGTAATGTTGTTGGTTCTAATATAGCAAATATTTTATTAGTATTAGGTTTTTCTGTAATATTCACACCTATTATTATTAAGAAATCAACATTAAAAAAGGAATTCCCAATATTATTAGTAATATCTTTAGTATTAGTATTCTTTGGTATTCTGTTTGGTACATCTGGTGTAATTACAGGTAATTATGCTATTTTAAGATGGGAAGGTATTATATTCTGCGTCTTAATGGTAGCATATATTGCATTCTTAGTAATTGATGCAAAGCGTCATCCTGAAGAAGCAATGGAAGAGGATGAATCAATAAAGCCAATGAAGCTTTGGGTTGCAATCTTATTAGTTGTTGTTGGCGCAGTAGGTATTGCGTTAGGTGGAGAATTTGTTACATTTGGTGCTAAAGGTCTTGCGATGAAGACTGCGTCTTTAGCTGGATGGGATCATAATTTAACTGAATCCTTAGTAGGTTTAACAGTTGTTGCGGTAGGTACTTCATTACCTGAGCTTGTAACATCAATTGTTGCTGCTAAGAAGGGACAAAATGAATTAGCTTTAGGAAATGTAATTGGTTCTAATATATTCAATATCTTATTCGTTTTAGGTATTGCATCAACAGTTAATCCATTAACTACAGGCTCTCAAATAGTAATTGATTTAATAGTAATGATGGCTATTACAGTATTATTATTTGGCTTAGCCTTAAGAAAGAAATTAGATAGAAAAGTTGGTATATTGTTCTTATCTTTATATGTTATATATATAACTTATTTAATATTAAGAACAGTAGGTGTATTTCCACAATTTTAAGTAAACTAAAAAGTGTCACTTTTTTATATAAAAGTGGCACTTTTATGTTAAAATATTAAATATATTAGGGAGTGATATCATGGCAAAAAGGCGTGGAAGAAAAAGAAAAGTTAAATTACCTTTATGGCTATCATTATCTATTCTATTGATAGGTGTATTAGTCTTTGGAATTCTATATTTAACTGGAGTAATTACAATTGAGGGATTACCTAAATTATCTAATCAAAATAAAAAAGATGATACTACAGTTGTAACTACAACAAATAATACAACAACGTTAAATACAACAACAAACCAAACTACTACAACAATTGAAAATATAAATCCAGAAGAAGGAATAATTTATGATGATTTCCAAATTCATTTTATGATGTTAAATAATAGTGCTGCAGGAGATTCAATATATATTAAAGCTGGTGAAAATGATATATTAATTGATGCTGGTAGTAATACAACATCATATAGCTATACTTCAAATTATATTGATAATTATTGTAAAGATAAAAAGTTAGAATTTGTTGTTGCGACACATGGTGATCAAGACCATATTGCATGCTTCCCTAAATTTTGTAACGATTATAAAATTGATACAATAATATATAATAATTTGACAGCAAAGACTGGTCCGACTTATAATAATATGATATCCGCATTTAATAATGAGGTTGAAACAGATGGAGCTAAAATATGTAATGCATCAGATTGCTTCAACAATACTAATGGATGTCAAAGTGAATATCAATTATCTGATAATGTTAAAATGACAATTGTATATAATTATTATTACTTTAATAAGGCATCAGATGAAAATGATTATTCAGTATGTTTATTATTTACATATACTAATGGCACTGATTCACATTATTTCTTTTTAGGTGGAGATTTAGAAAAAGCAGGAGAAAAGAAATTTGCTGAATATTATGATGGTTCAACAGAAGAAAAAACATTCCCACATGTAGATTTATATAAGGCAGGACATCATGGTTCTAAAACATCATCAAATGCTGATTTCTTAGAGGTATTACAACCTAAGATGTGTGTTGTTTGTTGTTGTTGCGGAACTAATGAATACACTGGAATTACAGATAATCAATTCCCTACACAAGATTTTATTACAAGAATAGCTAAATGGACTGAAGATGTATATGTTACAACAATCTATGATACATTTGAAATTGCAGTTGCTGAACAAGCTACTGATTCAAAGACAGGTGAATTAAAATACGATACTGAAGGTAATCCTAAATCTAAAGTAACTGGTGTTGCAGTAGGTGAAGAATATATTAAAACAAGTGGATTTAAGCCTATGAATGGCAATATAGTAGTATCTTGTGGTGATTTAGGTATTGGACTTGCTTGTTCTAATAATAATACAAAATTAAAGGATTCAGCATGGTTTAATCAAGAAATAGTACTTAATGGTGTAACAAGAACATTAAGAACATGGCCAACTAATTAAGGAGATAAAATATGGATAAGAGTAAATATATAGAAGTACTTAATAAAATAAAAGAATATAAAAGAATAATTATCCTTGGACATGTAAGACCTGATGGAGATTGTATTGGTTCACAATATGGATTATATGAAATACTTCGTGCTTCATTTAAAGAAAAAGAAATATATGTAACTGGTGAGCAATCAGATTATGTTTCTTTTATAGGTGCACCTAATTTTATAGATGATAGTCTATATGAAGGCGCACTTGCAATAACTGTTGATACTCCAACAATAGAAAGATTATCTGATAAAAGAATAGATAAAGCTTCATTTGTTATTAAATTTGATCATCATCCAGTTGTTGAGGATTTTGCAAACATAAGTATAGTTGATGAAAAAAGACCAGCATGTGCTGAAATAATATATGATTTTTATGAAGCTTTAAAAGATTCATTAAAAATCACAGAGAAGGCAGCACTTGCATTATATGTTGGTATATCAACTGATACAGGTAGATTTAAATTCGCATCTGTTGATTCTCATACTTTTTATGTAGCATCAAAATTAACAGAAATTGGTGTAGATTTAGCGTATGTTGATTTGAATTTATCTATTGAGACAGAAGATGCAATGCATTTAAGAGGATATTGTCTTTCTTCATTTAATAAAACTAAAAATGGAGTTGCTTATTTATATTTAGATAAGGAAATACAAGAAAAATATAATGTATCATATGAAGAAGCTTCTAATATGGTAAATACATTATCTACAATAAAGGGAAGTCCTATGTGGGTTTTATTCATTGAGAAGGAAGATGTTATAAGAGTTCGTCTTCGCTCAAGAGGTCCTATAGTTAATGAGCTTGCTGAAAAGTATGAAGGTGGAGGACATAAATTAGCCTCTGGAGCTACCCTACACTCTAAAAATGATATAAATTCCTTCCTAGAAGAGGCAGATAAGTTAATAAAAGACTATAAAATGCAACCAAATTCATCATTTTAAATTTTTCTTCTTGCAAAATGATTTGTTTTTTAGTATACTAATTGAGGACATTATTTTTGTTCTCAATATATAGGACTATAGCCAAGCGGTAAGGCAAGGGACTTTGACTCCCTCACGCGCTGGTCCGAATCCAGCTAGTCCTGCCACTCTAAAACATTAAGGTTTTTGTCGTATGACACAAGCCTTTAGTATAAAGTTACACAAAACGTAGCGAAAGATAGAGACCTAGCAATAGGTCTTTTTCTTTTTTATTGTATATTTCACGATATCGTGGTATGATGAAATTGGAGGGAATAGAATATGCCAACAATATCATTATTCTAGGGTGTTTCCTATTAAGGCAGAAAAGCTAGTTTTAGAGTGGATGAAGCTTCATATTGATGAGAATTGAACCATTAGAATAGGAGGTGGATGCAGTGAAATATATTTTTCATCCGGTAAGGAAAGTTACAGCTTTAGATAATTATATGTTATTTGTTGAATTTTGTGAGGGTGTATCA
>JAEEGL012107580.1_pt1 | contig 11297 bp, 11 predicted proteins | sample 9134231 | NCBI WGS metagenome assembly JAEEGL01 (sample SAMN16246548, study PRJNA631951) | gut metagenome | biome: gut microbiome; feature: rumen; material: fiber-attached | host: Bos | place: Iran: Karaj | collected 2018-10
GCAATCTTACCCTCAATTTGACGAGCAATTTTGTTACCTACGATAGTGGCATCCAACTCGGGACGTTTTACTTCAAAGATATTGATTTGAACGTCTTGTTTGGTTATCTTCTTCAACTCTTCTTTGAGTTTATCCACTTCTTGCCCACCTTTACCGATGATAAAGCCTGGACGCGAAGTACAGATGGTTACGGTAACCAATTTCAACGTTCTTTCAATCACAATACGCGATATACTCGCTTCATCTAAGCGTGCATTGAGATACTTACGGACTTTCGTATCCTCTACAATAGTATCACCATAATTCTTTCCGCCGAACCAGTTGGAGTCCCAACCACGGATGATACCTAAACGATTACTGATTGGATTAATTTTCTGTCCCATTGTCTTGTTCTTTTTGCACGTTAGTATTTTTTGCATCTACAAACAAGGTAACATGATTTGAGCGTTTGCGAATGCGATAGCCACGCCCTTGTGGAGCGGGACGCAGACGTTTGAGCATAAAACCACCGTCTACCATGATTTTAGTTACATACAGAGTCTCTTGGTCAGCTTTCAAGCCTGTTTTGTTTTCCCAGTTTGCGATAGCCGACTTGAGTAATTTTTCCAACGCAATAGACGCTTCTTTTTTGGAGAAACGCAATGCTCCTAATGCTCGATTCACTTCCAAGCCACGAATCATATCTGCGACCAAACGCATCTTACGTGGGGAGGAGGGAAGGTTATTTAATTTAGCAAAGTATTGCGTCTTTAACGCTTCCTTGCGTACTTGAGCTGTATTATGTTTTCTTGCACCCATAAATTTACACGTTTTTTAGTTATTTCCTATTACCTGAATGACCACGGAATGTACGTGTCGGTGCAAACTCACCCAACTTGTGTCCAACCATGTTTTCTGTAATATAAACAGGTATGAATTTATTACCGTTATGAACTGCAATAGTATGACCTACAAAATCAGGAGAAATCATAGAAGCACGACTCCAAGTCTTGATAACCTCTTTTTTGTTGGCCTCATTCATAGCGATAACCTTTTTCTCTAACTTGAGACTAATAAAAGGACCTTTTTTTAATGAACGACTCATATTCTCTTAATTTTTAGGTTATTTCTTTCTTCTTTCAATAATATACTTATTCGAAGCATTCTTAGGACGACGAGTCTTGTAACCCTTAGCCAACAAGCCCTTACGGGAACGAGGATGACCACCGGATGCACGACCTTCACCACCACCCATTGGGTGATCTACTGGGTTCATAGCAACGCCTCGGTTACGAGGACGACGACCTAACCAACGACTACGACCTGCCTTACCACTCTTTTCCAAGTTATGGTCAGCATTACCAACCACGCCTACAGTGGCTTTGCAAGCCAAGAGGATTTTACGCAACTCGCCGGAAGGTAACTTGATGATTGCATACTTGTCATCTTTGGAAGATAACTGTGCAAACACGCCTGCCGAACGAACGAAGCATGCTCCCTGACCTGGACGCAATTCAATGTTGTGAATCAACGTACCCAATGGAATATCGCTCATCGGAAGGCAGTTACCTACTTCGGGAGCAATATCCTTGCCAGACATAATCTTCTGACCTACCTGCAAGCCGTTAGGAGCGAGGATATAACGCTTTTCGCCGTCTGCGTAAAACACCAATGCAATACGAGCCGAGCGATTAGGATCATATTCGATAGTCTTAACTGTTGCAGGAATACCGTCCTTGTTACGCTTAAAATCGATAATTCTAAACTTCCTCTTGTGTCCGCCACCAATGTAACGCATCGTTTCTTTACCCGTGTTATTTCTACCACCGGTCGAGCGTTTGCCGAACACAAGGGATTTTTCTGGTGCACTCGCTGTAATGTTATCAAAAGCACCAATAATCTTGTGTCTTTGCCCAGGAGTTGTGGGCTTAAATTTACGTACAGCCATTTTTATATACTACTAAAGAAATCTATACTTTCACCCGTCTTCAATGTAACATACGCCTTCTTGTACAGCGTTCCCCTACCCTCTACGATGCCACTTTTGGTGTAGCGTTGTTTGCGTTTAGGCGAAGCGACAAGCGTGTTTACATCTTCAACTTGCACATTATAAATACTCTCAACTGCTTTTTTGATTTGAATCTTGTTGGCATTACGAACAACATAAAAGCCATAACGATTCAATTTTTCACCTTGAGCAGTCAGTTTTTCCGTTACTATAGGTCTAATAATTATTGCCATATTCAAACCTCCTATACTTTAAAAAGTTGTTCGATTGGTGCCACTGCCTCCTCAAGCAACACAATGGCGTTGGAATTCATAATCGTGTACGTATTCAACTCACTAACCGTGATAACGTTGGTGCGTTGGATATTATTCGCTGATTTCAACACATTGGTATCATTTTGAGGCAAAACAAAAAGCACTTTTTTACCGTCTATTTTCAAGTTTTTAAGCACTGCAACCATCTCTTTTGTTTTAGGTACATCAAAATGGATGGCATCCAAAACCAAGATTTGGTTGTTACTTGCTTTGATACTGAACGCACTCTTGCGAGCCAACAGTTTCACTTTCTTATTCAACTTGAAACTATAATCACGTGGAACAGGTCCAAATATGGTACCACCACCTACACGAACAGGCGACTTTGCATCACCAGGACGAGCACCACCACCGCCCTTTTGCCGACCTAACTTGCGAGTTGAGTGAGCATTTTCGGAACGTTGTTTGGCTTTTGCAGTACCTTGACGTTTGTTCGCCATAAATTGTTTCACATCCAAATAAACAGCGTGCTCATTTGGAGTAATAGCGAAGATTGCATCATTCAGAACAACCTTCTTGCCGGTTTCTTTACCGGACATATTCAAAACACTTACTTCCATAGAGCTTATCTATTTATAATTACAATTGAGTTTTTAGCTCCCGGAATACTACCCTTTACCATGAGGATGTTGTACTCAGGGATTACTTTTAACACTACTAAATTCTGTACCGTAACGCGTTTGTTACCCGTTTGACCTGCCATACGTGTGCCAGGGAACACCCTACTTGGGTAGGCACAAGCACCAACAGAACCGGGAGCACGCAAACGGTCATCTTGTCCGTGTGTACTCTGTCCAACACCACCAAAACCGTGGCGTTTAACTACACCTTGGAAACCTTTACCTTTGGAAGTTCCGATGACATCTACGAAGGTATTCTCTTCAAAGATACTCACCGAGAGGGTATCCCCCAACTTCACTTCCTGGTCAAAGCCATCAAATTCAGCGAGGTGGCGCATAGGTTGTACTCCTGCTTTTTTGAAGTGCCCTGCTTCTGGTTTGGTCGTATGCTTTTCTGTTTTGGGCATAAAACCGATTTGGACACTCTCGTAGCCATCTTTTTCGATGGTCTTAATTTGAGTTACAACGCATGGACCAGCCTCAATGACGGTGCATGGGATATTCTTACCATCAGCACCAAAAACGGAAGTCATTCCGATTTTTTTTCCTAATAATCCAGGCATCTTTTTGCTGTTTTGTTATTAAACTTCTAAAATTCTCGCCATACTAAACATAGCATGGAAATTTTATTATACTTTTATTTCTACTTCTACACCACTTGCAAGTTCCAATTTCATCAACGCCTCAACGGTTTTTTGGTTGGAACTATAAATATCAATCAAACGTTTATAAGTCGGCAACTCAAACTGTTCACGCGATTTTTTGTTCACGAACGTCGACGAGTTGACAGTAAAAATCTTCTTGTGCGTTGGTAATGGAATAGGTCCACTTACCACAGCACCTGTCGCCTTAACCGACTTAACAATCTTCTCTGCCGAGTTATCCAGCAGATTGTGGTCATACGATTTTAATTTAATACGAATTTTTTGACTCATAATTCTTTAATTTATTGTTACTAATTGCCTTTTATCTTGACGTAAAGAGTCATTTATTTAGGTCATCGGATAAAAGGTTATACTAAATCTGCTCTACCACCGCACTCGGTCAACACGGCTTTTGCAAGCGTGGACGAAAGGGCTTCATAGTGGCTAAATTCCATACTACTTGTTGCACGTCCCGAAGTGATGGTACGCAACGCCGTTACATAACCGAACATCTCCGAAAGAGGCACTTTGGCTTTTACGATACGGGCACCGTTGTTCGTGCTGTCCATACCTTCCACTTGTCCACGACGTTTATTCAAGTCGCCAATCACATCACCCATATTCTCTTCGGGAGTAACCACTTCGATTTTCATGATAGGCTCCATCAACACAGGTTTTGCCTTCACGCAAGCGTTTTTGAATGCCATCTGAGCACAGATTTCGAAAGATAACTGGTCGGAGTCAACGGGGTGGAAACTACCATCAATCACCGTAACTTTCAGTTTATCAATGGGATAACCTGCCAAGACACCCGTCTTCATAGCGGCTTGGAAACCCTTTTCGATAGACGGAATATATTCCTTTGGAATGTTACCACCTTTGACAATATCTTCAAATTGCAACGAACCTTCAAAGCCTTCATCAGCTGGCTCAACACGCACAATCATATCGGCAAACTTACCACGACCACCCGTCTGTTTCTTGTAGGTTTCGCGGATCTCAACAGGTTGCGAGATAGCCTCACGATAAGCCACCTGAGGACGACCTTGGTTACATTCTACCTTAAATTCACGTTTCAAACGGTCGATGATAATTTCAAGGTGCAACTCACCCATACCCGAGATGACAGTCTGACCTGTTTGCTCGTCTGTCTTAACCGTGAAAGTTGGGTCTTCTTCTGCCAATTTTGCCAAACCTAAACCTAACTTATCCACGTCTGCCTGGCTCTTTGGCTCAACCGAGATACCAATCACAGGAGCAGGGAATTCCATCGATTCCAACGTGATAGGTGCATTTTCTGCACACAACGTATCGCCCGTGCGAATATCCTTAAAACCAACACCCGCACCAATATCACCAGCCACGATACAATCTACTGGGTTTTGATGATTGGAGTGCATTTGGAAGATACGCGAAATACGTTCTTTTTTGCCCGAACGTGTGTTGTAAATATACGAACCCGTGTCCAATTTACCCGAATAAACGCGGAAATAGCACAAACGACCAACATAAGGGTCGGTTGCAATCTTAAACGCCAAAGCACACAAAGGCTCATCTTCATCGGGCTTGCGAGTAAGCGTATCGCCACTTTGTGGGTCAGTACCCTCAATCACATCCGTATCTGTTGGAGCTGGCAAATAAGCACAAACGGCATCCAACATCGTCTGCACACCTTTATTCTTAAAACTTGAACCGCAAATAACGGGGAAAATAGACATACTCAACGTACCTTTACGGATAGCGTTACGAATTTCGTCTTCCGTGATGTTATCCAAGTCACCATCAAGATATTTTGCCATCAAATCATCGTCAAACTCGCTGCACGCGTCCAACATTTTCTCACGCCACTCTTGTGCTTCGCTCAGCAGATTAGCAGGAATTTCCTCTTCTACATACTCGGCACCCATCGTTTCGTCATGCCAAACGATTGCTTTCATCTTAATTAAATCCACCACGCCCGCAAAAGTCTCTTCGGAGCCGATTGGGATTTGGATTGGACAAGGATTTGCACCAAGTACATCTTTAATTTGGCGTACTACATCAAAGAAATTAGCACCCGAACGATCCATCTTATTGACGTAACAAATACGAGGCACATTATATTTATCTGCTTGACGCCAAACCGTTTCCGATTGCGGTTGCACACCACCCACAGCACAGAAAGTAGCCACAGCACCGTCCAAAATACGCAACGAACGCTCTACTTCCACCGTGAAATCCACGTGCCCCGGAGTGTCAATCAAGTTGATTTTATATTTCTTACCATCGTATGTCCAAAAAGTAGTCGTAGCAGCCGAAGTAATCGTGATACCACGTTCTTGCTCTTGCACCATCCAATCCATAGTCGCAGCACCATCGTGCACCTCGCCTATCTTATGTGTAAGACCCGTATAAAACAATATACGTTCAGAAGTTGTCGTTTTACCGGCATCAATGTGAGCCATGATACCGATATTTCTATTCAAACTTAAATCTTGTTTTGCCATTACTTTGTATTCCTAATTAAAAACGGAAATGAGCAAACGCTCTATTTGCCTCTGCCATTCGGTGCATATCCTCTTTACGTTTGAACGCACCACCTTGGCTATTAAATGCATCCATTATTTCACCTGCTAACTTCTCAGCCATAGAATGCCCGTTACGAGTACGAGCGAACTTGATCATATTCTTCATAGCGATACTTTCCTTGCGGTCGCTACGAATTTCGGTAGGTACTTGGAAAGTAGCACCACCTATACGACGAGATTTTACTTCTACTAATGGAGTTATGTTACTCAGAGCTTGTTTCCAAATATCCAAAGGAGTTTTTTCAGCATTTTTCTGCTTTTCTCCTACGATATCAAGAGCACGATAGAATATGCCATAGGCGATATTCTTTTTACCATCTAACATCAGATGGTTTACAAATTTTCCGACCATTACTTCACCAAACACGGAATCTGGTAAAACAACGCGTTTCTTTGGTTTTGCTTTTCTCATTTTTTTTAACGTTTGTGGCTGTCTATCTCTTCAGAGGAAAGTACTTTTTATCCAAAAACCCTGTTCCTCTTACTCAACCGATCAACCCATTCAACTTTCCCATTCTTATGGGATTACCTTTTGAATTATTAACAAGTTTTTACTTCTGTTTTGGACGTTTTGCACCGTATTTACTACGACGTTGCAAGCGATTTGCCACACCAGCGGTATCCAACGTACCACGAACAACGTGATAACGAACACCTGGCAGGTCTTTCACACGACCACCACGCACCATAACGATACTGTGTTCTTGCAAGTTATGACCTTCACCCGGGATGTACGCATTGACTTCTTTTTGGTTGGTCAAACGCACACGAGCCACCTTACGCATTGCGGAATTAGGCTTCTTAGGAGTGGTCGTATATACACGAACACAAACGCCACGACGTTGAGGACAACTATCCAAAGCAGGACTTTTACTCTTGTCTTCTAATTCAATTCTTCCTTTTCTAACTAATTGTTGAATTGTAGGCATCTTAAATTGTTTTGTTAATAATTATTTTCAAATTTCTATAATAGGCACAAAAACCTTGCGAAGTTAATGTAAAAATATCAAATAAAAAAATTTTTTACAATTTTGCTGCTTTATATCCCAAATTCTCAAAATATCCTTGATTTTAGCGAATTTATGACATGTTTCCAAAATCACCTTGTGCAATTTTTGTCAGCAGATTGGTGGCTCCTGCAACCGTCCGCACATCAGCAATGATGGCATAACGAAGCGGTTTAGCATCTGGATTTTTAGGCTTTTCTTCTTTGAGTTGGCAACGCTTGGGTTTGCTGAACATATATTTTATAATGTGTCCAAACTCTTCCGAGTGCCAATAATTCTCCGAACTTGTTGTAAAATAGATAGTTAGATGCTCTTTTTTGAGGAAAATTTTCTCAATACCCAACTTACAACACAGCCAACGAAGCCGAATGGTGTTGAACAACTCTTCCACTTGCGGGGTCGGCTTCCCAAATCGGTCTTCCAAGCGTTGTGCATAGTGCTGCAACTCGCCTTCATTGCGTAACGTATCCAACTCTCGGTACAAAGCGATTCGCTCAGACACGTTCTCGATATAATCCATCGGAAAGCCAATATCGAGGTCGGTTTCCAGCAAACAATCGGTTGCCCAATTAAGAGTGGGTTGGGCCGTGTCGGTTTCTTGCTTCTGCTTTTCAAAAAGGGAATAAAACTCGTTATTTTTTAACTCTGTAACCGCCTCATTGAGTATCTGTTGATAGGTTTCGTAGCCCAATTCGGCAATAAAACCCGACTGCTCGGCTCCCAAGAGGTTACCCGCACCGCGTATGTCCAAATCTTGCATCGCCAAATTAAATCCAGAACCCAACTCGGCAAAGGTTTCAATGGCTCGCAAACGGCGTTTAGCATCCGATTTAAGTTCGTCCAAAGGTGGTGCAATCAGGTAGCAATACGCCTTTTTATTGGAACGCCCCACCCGACCTCGCAACTGATGCAAGTCTGCCAAACCAAACCGATGAGCCGAATAAACAAACATCGTATTGACGTTCGGAATATCCACACCCGACTCGATGATGGTCGTAGAAATCAAAATATCGTAATCATAATTGATGAAGCTCTCCAGTCGTTCCTCCAAGTCGTCCGTAGGCATTTGTCCGTGTGCGATGACGGTTCGGGCTTGCGGACAGAGCCTTTTCAGTTGGTTTTGGATGGTGGGTAGCAACTCAATTCGGTTGGCTACCGCAAAAATCTGCCCGTTTCGCTGCATTTCCAACTCAACGGCTTCCTGTATGACACTCTCTTCTTGGGACGTAATGATCTCCGTTTCAATCGGATAGCGATTGGAGGGTGGCGTGGTCATCACCGACAAGTCCCTCGCACCCAGCAAGGAGAACTGCAAGGTCCGCGGAATAGGCGTTGCGGTCAGCGTGAGGACGTCTATGTTGGTTCGCAACAACTTGATTTTATCCTTGATAGCAACGCCAAATTTCTGTTCTTCGTCCACGATAAGCAACCCCAAATCCTTCCAAACAACGCTTTTGCCGACTATTTTGTGGGTTCCGATGAGCACATCAATTTCTCCTTTTTGAAGTTGCTCTAAAATTTCTTTGGTCTCTTTGGCATTCTTTCCTCGACTCAAATACTGCACTTTGACGGGGAAATTTTTAAATCGTTCGGTGAATGTTTTGTAATGCTGCAACGCCAAAACGGTAGTCGGCACCAACACCGCCACCTGTTTGGAGTCACCCACTGCCTTAAAGGCTGCCCGCATTGCTACCTCCGTTTTACCAAAGCCCACATCGCCACAAACCAGCCTATCCATGGGCTTATCGGACTCCATATCCCGTTTAACGTCCGCAGTAGTTTTGGCTTGGTCAACCGTGTCTTCGTACAAAAAAGAGGCTTCCAGCGACTGTTGCAGGTAACTATCGGGCGAAAACTGGAACCCTTTTTGGTCCTTGCGTTGGGCATACATCTGAATGAGGTCACGTGCAATGGCTTTCAAACGCTCTTTGGTACGCTCTTTTTTCTTTTCCCACGCACTACTGCCGATTTTGGAAATGATAGGTTCAATACCGTCTTTACCCTTGTATTTAGATATGCGATGCAGGTTATGAATGCTCACAAAAACGGTGTCCCCATCGCGGAAAAAAAGTTGAATCATCTCCTGCATCCTGCCATTGACTTGCGTCCGCACAAGCCCACCAAACTTGCCAATTCCGTGTGTAGTATGCACCACATAATCGCCAATTTGCAGTTGGTTGATTTCTTTGAGCGTGATGACCGCCTTGCCTTTTCGCACCGCCTCCGTCCGCAACTCCACCCGATGAAAACGCTCAAAAATCTCGTGGTCGGTGTAGCAACAAAAATGCGTTTGGGCATCAATAAAACCATTGTGAAGCGTCTTTTCAATCGGCTCAAACGAGATATGCTCCTTGTTTGGATAACTGTCGAAGATACTCTGCAAGCGGTCGGTTTGCTTTTTGTGTTCGCAAAGAATGAAGAGCTCATAGCCCTGTTTTTGGCGATCAATAAGGTCGTCAGTAAGCGTCTCGAAGTTTTTGTGGAAAAGTGGTTGTGGCGTGAACTGAAACGAGATGATTTGTTGCGAAGTGAAAAAAGTACTACTATCTTTTAATTCAATCGTATTTTTGTCGGAAATAGCATTTAATTTGTTGAATCTCAAAGCGTTTGCACTAAAATCATTGCTCACAAAAACCGTATCGGGCGTCAAATAATCCAAAAGCGTACACTGGTTGGCTTTTTCTTCAATGGTTGGGTTGCTGATGATGTTGATGTTTTCTAATTTGCGTTGCGAAAGTTGCGTTTCTATATCAAAAATGCGGATGCTATCAATCTCGTCGCCAAAAAAATCCAACCGATACGGATTTTCAAAATTATAACCAAATATATCCACAATCCCACCTCGTATAGCGAACTGTCCGGGTTCGTACACAAAATCCACTTGTACAAATTTTCGTTCCAAAAGTTGGTCTATCAACGCCGAAATAGGCATCGTTTGTCCAACATTAAAATGCAAAATATCGTCCTGTAGCAGTTGTTTTGTGGGCGTTACTTCCGCAATCGCTTCGGGATACGTTACGATGATATGTGACTGGGAAGGTTGAGCAATCAAGGTCGACAAGGTTTCATTCCGCTGAATAGACAAAGCATCATCAAAAATCTTCTTTTTGCGATACGAAGTCGGGAAGAACAAAACGGATTGCGAAAGCGTCAGCAAATCCGCAAATAAATAGCGTGCTTGCTCGGTGTCACTCCAAATAACCAGTATGTTTTTTTGGATTTTATTTTGCAAAGCACCCATCAGTAGAGCGTTTGCCGAACTACAAACTCCCTTGCACACAAAATGATTCGACTCCGATTCGAGGATTTTCTTCCCCAGCAGAGCGATTTGCGGGTACTTATTGATTCTATTTTGGATTTCTTGGATTTGCATAATTTACGAAGTATGGGCACACGCCAACGCCAAAACCGACACTTTGCAGTCGCGTATGGGGAACAAAACCTGCAACGCACTATCAATCGTGCTACCCGACGTAATCACATCATCAAGCAACAAGATGTGCTTATTTTTCAGTTGCTCGGGAAAATGAACCGCAAAAATACCTTCCACGTTTTTCCCTCTCTCCTCGTAGTTTTGTTGCGATTGCTTGGGGTTATTGATGGTACGATATAAATATTGTGTAGCAATCGGGATTTGCGTAACTTGATGTATCCCTTCGGCAATGTATAAGGTTTGATTATAGCCTCTTTCTTTCAGCCGCTTGGGGTGCAGAGGAATCGGAAAAATCATATCAATGTCGTCAAAAAAGCCGTACGGAGCATATTCTTGGGCTAACATTGTGGCTAATTGGGAGTTGATTTGCGGACGATGAAAGAACTTGGCAGAATGAACCAAATCGCGGAAATTATTTTTCCCGTAGTAACAAAAAGCACCTCCCAAGATGAATTTCGGTTGCTTGTAACGCTCGTTATACTTCAAAAACAATTCTTCCACCTCGTTTTGTCGTTTGTAGGCATGGTCGGTGCGAGGCAAAGAGGCTAAACAATGTTCACAAATCGGTTCCTCAAAAGTGGTTACAACTTGACGACAATGCGGACAAACCGCTGGAAACAGTAAATCCAACAGCCCTTGTCCCGCATAATGCAAAAGAAATTTTATCCTTTCAACCACGCAACGATATTTTTTCGTTTTTCTATGATAGTAGCGATAATGATTCC
>JAEEGL013600753.1_pt1 | contig 11297 bp, 9 predicted proteins | sample 9134231 | NCBI WGS metagenome assembly JAEEGL01 (sample SAMN16246548, study PRJNA631951) | gut metagenome | biome: gut microbiome; feature: rumen; material: fiber-attached | host: Bos | place: Iran: Karaj | collected 2018-10
CACCCGCATATGGGGAAAGTCAAGGCGGACGGAGGAAATTCCCGGCAGTTTTATCATCCGTCCGGAAATGAGATATGAGAGGAAGCAAATGAAGGGAATACTCAGAAAACTGCGGCTCCCCGTTCTGATCCTGCTCCTGGGGCTTCTGTCGGTCCCGGTTTCCGTCGCGGCCCCGGCGGAAGACCCGGTGCCCTACGTCCGCGTCGGCCTCTATTGGGGGGACAACGCCCTGGAGGGAGCGAACCTCCTCAACTACGCGGGCAGCGGCTACGAGCTGGGATACTTCGACGGGGACCGGCAGTTCGTCCCCCTGATGAGCACCGACGAGAAGGCCGTCAGCATGCTGAAGGACTGGACGCTGTATTACGTCGGCGGTCAGTACGTCTCCGAGGCGTCCTCCGACGCCGTCCGCGTGGGCTGCTACCATATCCGCCTGGGGGAGTGCGGGGATTACGAGGAGGCCGCTTCGCTGGCGGCGGAATATGAGGACGGCTATACGGCCTGGATGAACGGGAAATGGTACGCCTTCTGCGGCTCCTATGCGGGACTTGCCTCCGCGGAGGAAGCCATCGCCGCCCGGGATATCTACGGCTCCGCCATGACCGCCTCCAGCCGCTGCGTGACCGTGGTCGCCACGGGAACGGACAAAGTCATCTTCCAGTTCGACGGCGGCACGGAGAACAGCCTGGGGGTCATGCCCCGGCCGTCGGAGGAGGGAGAGCGGCCCGTCACCTGGTTCCGGGGTCTGAAATACTACGGCGGCTTCCAGTACACCCGGCGGGACGGGGGAGACCTGACGGTGGTGAATTTCGTCACCATGGACGATTATGTCTGCGGCGTCGTGCCCTATGAGATGAGCCCCAGCTGGCCGCTGGAGGCCCTGAAGGCCCAGGCGGTCTCCGCCCGCACCTACGCGGCCGTCCACCTGGGGCAGCATGCTTCCTACGGCTTCGACCTCTGCAACGGCACCTGCTGCCAGGCGTACCGGGGCGTGGACGTGGACGCGCCGGTCTGCGAGGATGCCGTACGGGAGACCTCCGGCGTCTACATGACCTATGAGGGCCAGTTTGCCGACACCTACTATCATTCCTGCGACGGCGGCGCCACGGAGAACTCGGAGAACGTCTTTTACGAGGAGATCCCCTATCTCCGGGGCGTAAAAGACCCCTACGAGAGCCTTGTGACCACGGGCTACGAGAACTGGTCCTACGTATACACGGCCGAGGAGATCACCTGGATCCTGCAGCAGAAGGGCTACAACTGCGCCCGCATCGTCAGCATCACCCCCACCTATACGGAGATGGGCAACATCCTCTCCCTGAAATTCACCGACCGCAGCGGCGTGAGCTGGAGCTTCTCCCGCAGCCGCGCCTCCAGCATCCTCAATAGCCAGACCTACGGGAGGATCATCCACAGCCAGCGCTTCACGGTGACGGACGCGGATTCGGAGCAGCCGGACCTGTTCGTCAACGACGCCGGTTCCGTGGGGGAGACGCAGCAGCTGTGGGCGGTGGACGGCAGCGGACACGTGCAGAATGTGGGCGAAGGAGGACGCGTCACGGTGATCACGGCCTCCGGCACGGAAACCGTGACCGTGGGCGGCGGCAGCGGCGGCAGCGTTTCGGCCGACCGCTACCTGGTGTCCGGCTCCGGCTGGGGCCACAACGTGGGCATGAGCCAGTACGGGGCCAAGGCCATGGCGGAGCTGGGCTGCGGCTATGAGGAGATCCTGAAGTTCTATTACAGCGGGGTGGACGTGGGTTGAAGACAAGGGATTTTTACTATGATCTCCCGGAGGAGCTCATCGCCCAGACCCCCCTGCAGGACCGGTCCTCCTCCCGGCTGATGCTCCTGGACAAGGACACCGGGGAGGTGGAGCACAGCGTCTTCTCCCGCCTTCCGGAATACCTGCGGGCGGGGGACTGCCTCGTGATGAACGATTCCCGGGTGCTCCCGGCCCGGCTCATCGGCCGCCGGGCCACCGGCGGCGCCGTGGAGGTGCTGCTGCTGACGGATCTGGGCGGCGGCATGTGGGAATGCCTCACCCGCCCCGGGCGCAAGACCCCCGTGGGCACGGAGCTGTACTTCGGAGACGGGGAGCTCAGCGGGGAAGTGGTGGAGGCCGTGAGCGACGGGAACAAGCGCATCCGCTTCCGCTACGAGGGCATCTTTCTGGAGGTGCTGGAGCGCCTGGGAAGGGTGCCGCTGCCCCCCTACATCAAGGCGGAGCTGCAGGACCCGGAGCGGTATCAGACGGTGTACGCCCGCAATCCGGGCTCCGCTGCGGCGCCCACGGCGGGCCTGCACTTCACGCCGCAGCTTCTGGACGAGCTGCGGACGAAGGGCGTGGAGCTCCTTTACGTCACCCTCCACGTGGGCCTGGGAACCTTCCGCCCGGTGAAGGAGGAGGAGATCACCGACCACGAGATGCACGCGGAATTCTGCCGGATCCCGCCGGAGACGGCGGAGCGGCTGAACGCCGCCAAAAGGGAAGGGCGGCGCATCGTTTCCGTGGGGACCACCTCCTGCCGCACCCTGGAGGCCGCCGCGGACGAAGCGGGCTTTCTGCGTCCCTTCGCCGAGTGGGTGAACATCTTCATCTATCCGGGCTACCGGTTCAAGTGCGTGGACGCCCTTATCACGAATTTCCATCTGCCGGAGAGCACCCTCATCATGCTGGTGAGCGCGCTGGCGGGCCGGGAGCACGTGCTGGAAGCCTACCGCACCGCCGTGGAGCACCGATACAGATTTTTCAGCTTCGGGGACGCCATGTTCATCCGAAGCAGGACGCCGGAGGAAGCAAACGGCACAGTATAACGTTAAGACAAGCCCCGGAGCAGTTGTGAACCGCTCCGGGGCTCAGCGTGTCGACAAAATGTCGACACGCTGAGCGGCAAAATCAGAAAATGTTTTTTGATTTTGCATGAATTGAACGTAAGGGAGGATTCCCGTCCCCCCTCACAATACCCCCCATGCTTGTCGAAACTCTGTTTTAAGTTTTTGACAGCCTGAAGCCCCGGAGCAGTTCATAACTGCTCCGGGGCTTACGGCAAACACCGGTCTCTGCGGGCCGTCGGCGGCTTTTCAGGAGCCGGCGGAGGAGGCGGAGGAAGAGGCGGCGGCCTCCCGGTCCCGGAGCATATGCTGCAGCGTGACCAGGATCGTCACGACGATGGGCTCCAGCTCCGGGCGGTAGATGTCGACGCAGTATTTGTCGTGGAGCGACAGCATCTTCTGGCCGATCACGGCGATGACGCTCCCGTCGCCGTCGTAAAGCTCAAAATTCAGCCCCATGATGTTTCCACGCAGCTGCCAGCCCAGGCCCTCGATGTTGGTGACGTCCTTGATGAGGTGAAGAAGCTCGCTGGACAGCTCGAAGCGCATGCCGTCCGCCATGGTGACGTAATGCCGCTGATGGATGCTCAGCAGCTTCTTCTCGATGTGCGCCACCTGATTTCCCTCCGCGTCCCTGACGTCGGTCTTGTCGCGGATGGAGGGGAACTTCGTGTCCGCCTGATAGACCACCCGCTCGTCGGCGTCCGTGATGTCGATGTGGTGATGGAGGGTGAAGACCTTGGTGGAGGTGAAGAGAGAATGGGCCGGTTCCCCGAAGCGCTCCACGTTGTTGACGTTGGCCGCTTCTCCCGCCTCACGAAATCGTTGGTATTTCGAAGACACTCCCATTTGAATCCGCTCCTTTGCCGCGTTTTTCAGAGATTATACCACGGTTCGCCGCTCTTTTCCAGCCCCGAACCGGCGGGGGTACCCCGTTTCCGCCCCTCAGCGCAGAGCCTCCGCCCGTTTGGCGTGCTCGACGTAGGCGGCCCGCACCTTGGGGTATTCCCCCAGCCCGCGGAGGATGCAGTCCACCTCATAGCCCCGGCTGCGCAGACGGCTCGCCCAGGAATCCGCTTCCTCTCCGGCCATGTCGTTGAGGGCGTGATCCCCCGCCACCACAAGGAAGGGGAGAAGATGGATCCTGGTCGGCTTCCGTTCCTTCGCGGCCTCCGTGATGGGGGCGAAGCCGGGCGTCGCCTCTACGGTTCCTACGCGGAAATGCCGGTAGCCGTCCTTATCAAATGCCTCGTTCAGCAGGAGATAGACGTTGGGCTCCGCCGTTTCGCTGCCGTGGCCCATGAGCGCCAGCAGCTCCGCGGGGGGAACGTAGTAGAACGTGTCCTCCAGGATGCCGGCCATGCGCCTGACGTCCGCTTCGTCCGACAGCAGGGGCTTTCCCAGACTGACGGAGCCGAAGCGGGGGGCGTATTCCCGCAGAGCGGCCTCCGCCTTGGCAAATTCCGCTCCGGGCAGCATGTGAGTGGGCTGCACCAGCAGATCCGTGATCCCGTCCGCCAGCATGCGCTCCAGCGCTTCCTCCACGGAGTCTATGGCCAGGTTTTCCGTCCGCAGGAGCTTTTTGCGGATGATGCCGCTGGTCCAGGCCCGGTAAGTCCGGCGCTCCGGAAAGGCGGCGGCCAGCTCCGCCTCGATGGCCTCGATGGTCTTTTTCCTCGTTTCCGACACGGAGGTGCCGAAGCTGACGACTAGCAAGCCTTTGTTCATTTGGGAGACCTCTCTTTCGTTTTTTTATCTGCATCTGCGCTTGTCTTCGTTTACGGGACGGGGACCGGACGCTGCTCCTTTGCGATCACCAGGGAGAAGTAGCCCGCGTCGTCGGGGATTTCGTCAGCGCTGCGGTAAACTGCCTCGTTCTCCATTCCGCAGTTCATCACCGCGCTAACCCTCCGGCCGCTGGCCTTCAGGAGCGCCTTCACTTCCTTCATTCGGCTGGCGGATTTCATCAGCACGTAATTCCCCTCCAGCTCCAGCAGGTCCCCGGTCTTGTGGGCGGCAGGGAGAATGTGCAGAGGCTCGTCCCATTCCGCCAGCGACTGGCCCAGCCGCGCCGCGGCAGCGCAGAAGGAGGGGACGCCGCTCACCAGCTCCACCCGATAGCCGTCCGCCTCCAGAAGGTGCTGCAGGTAACTGAAGGTGCAGTAGACGGTGGGATCGCCCAGGGTGAGGAACACCACGTTCTCCCCTTGGTCCAGCCGGGCCTTCAGCGCTTCCGCGCCCTTCCGGTGCTCATCCTGCATGCGCTGCCGGTCCCGGATCATGGGCATTTGGATGGGCAGCAGCTCCTTTTCCGCCAGCTCCGGCACCGCCTGCACCGCGATCCGGTAGGCGGCGGTTTCCTCCGCGACCGTTCCCGGCACCGCGATCACGCGGTTCTCCCGGATGAGGCGGACCGCCTTCAGCGTTATGAGCTCGGGATCCCCGGGGCCTACGCCCACGCCGTAAGCCGTACCCTTCATTTCCTCTTCCTCCTTTTAGCTTCTCTTCGTTCTGCGGCCGCCGTCAATTCTCGCGAAGGAGATCGCGCCGCGCAGCCGACGCCTTCAGAAAAAAAAACGCCGCAGCGGCAGCACAAAAGACTGCCGCTGCAGCCGACTTTTTCCACAGCAGCGCACGGTGAAACAGCCGCAGATCCGGCGGCCTTTGATGCTCACAGCAGGTCTTCTGACTCGCGCTTCCCGGCCTGCGGCCGATCGCCCGCGCCCGCCTTCTCAGGTTTACCCAATGACCGGCTTTCGCCCCGGCGGAGGCTCTGCGCTTACAGCGGCGGTTCCGTTCATGATTCCCACATGATTCTCTATTCTCCCGGAGCAGCCGGACGCCGCCCCGGGCACTGTGAGCCGCATGCTCCGCGGCGGCCGCAGCCGTCCGCAGACGGGAAAATTATGTCATATCCCCGGGGCGTTGTCAATGGATTTCGCAAGGGCGGGAGGTTTCATTTCTCCCGTTTTTGGACCTGGTTTGTTGACCGGCCTGCCGGTTTCGGTTATAATCCGGGCGGGCGGACCTGCCTTTTTGAGGTCGAGGAGTTGTACGTGAAGCCGGAGCGCCGCAATTCCGGCGTGGGAAGCAGGCTCTTCGAATACGCGGAAAACGCCCTCCGGGGAGAGGCGGAGTTCCTGATGCTCAGCACTGCGGTGAAAAACTGGCGGGCCATCCTGCGCTTCTACATAGACGAGCTGGGTATGGAATTCTGGAGCGCCAGCCTGTATAAGCACATCGCCGGGGACGGCGGAAAGGGGGAGGAAATCCATGAGGATCGTTTTCGTACGGCACGGAGAGCCGGATTACGCCCACGACTGTCTGACGGAGCTGGGTCGCCTTCAGGCTAAGAGAGCTGCTCAACGACGTGAGGCATATCCGGGACCTGTGAGCGGGAGGGAGAACGAAGCCGCATGTGCGGGGTGCCGGGAGTGAATAAGTATCTGAAAAACCTGAACAGGATCGAATTCTCCGTGACGATGGCCTGCACGGGGAAGTGCAGGCACTGTCAGAACGGCGACGCGGCGAATACGGCGGAGCACATCGACGGGGAGATCGCGATGAAGGCGGTCCGAGGCATCTGTTCGCAGTATCGGATCACGAGCCTGATGACCTTCGGGGGAGAGCCGCTGCTGTATCCCGACACGGTCTGCGCCATACATAGGGCCGGGACGGCGCTGGGGATCGGCAAACGGCAGGTGATCACCAACGGCTATTTCACGAAAGACCCGGCGCGGATGGAGGCGGTCGCCCGGGAACTGGCGGAGAGCGGCGTGAACGATCTGCTCCTGTCCGCGGACGCCTTCCATCAGGAGACGATCCCCCTGGAGCCGGTCCTGCGCTTCGCCGCCTGCGCCGCGGAGGCGGGGATCCCCCTCCGGCTGCAGCCTGCCTGGCTGGTGAGCCCGGAGGACCATAACCCCTACAACCAGCGCACGAGGGAGGTCCTGAAGGAGTTCCGTCCCTTGGGGATCCCCACGGGGGAGGGCAACGTGGTGTTCCCCGGCGGGAACGCTTTGAAATACCTTCGGGAATACTTCCCGGAGGACGTTTCGCCCTCGTCCCCCTACGAGGAGGACCCGGAGGACCTGCATACGGTCTCGTTCTCCCCCAACGGGGACGTACTGAATGGAAACGTCTGTGAAACGGATATCCTGGATATCCTGAAAACCTACCGGCCCTGACCCGGAGCGTCGGCGGGAAAGAGCGGACGGTCCTGCCCGGGGCGCGAAGCGTTTGCCGACGACGCCGAAGGGCGGCAGGAGACCGCGCAGGCGCGCCCGGCCCATGGCGAAACCCTTTGGCTCCTTCCGCGCGTCCGGCGGTTATCCTTGACGAAGCTCGCGGTGATTCAATATAATCATTTTTATGCACAGGGAGAAAACCGAAGGCGGTGAACGGAATGGGAAAAGGTGAGCGGCGCAGGGTCCCGATCCCCCTGCTGATCCTGGTCGCAGCGGTGATCGCCCTGCTCCTGCTGTACTGGCGGCTGGAGACGAAGGGCAGGGGAGCGGAGCCTGTGTCCGTGTCGCAGACGGAGACGCCTGCCGGCAGGACCCCCGAGCCGACGCCGGAGCCCACCCCGGAACCGACCTCCGAGCCGACCCCGGAACCGGCCCCGGAACCCACCCCGGAGCCGACCCCCGAGCCGACGCCCGCGCCGTGGTATCTCGTGCTGGTGGATCGGACGCACCCTGTCCCGGAGGACTGGGAGGTGCAGCTGACGGAGACGCCCGGCGGCGAGACCGTCGACGCGCGCATCCTGGAGCCCCTCAGCGAGATGTTCGAGGCGGCGAAGAGCGCGAACGCCGGCGTCCTCCCCATCGTCTATTCCGGTTACCGCACCGAGGAGCGGCAGCAGGAGATCTTTGAGGAATACGTCGTGGATTATCTCGCCCGGGGCTTGTCCGAACCGGACGCGAGAGCCGAGGCGGAGAAATGGGTCGCGCAGCCGGGCTGCAGCGAGCATCAGCTGGGCATCGCCGTGGACGTGGCAGGGGCGGTGTTCGAGGTCTTCGACTGGCTGCGGGAGCACAGCTGGGAATACGGCTTCATCCTCCGCTATCCTCCGGACAAGACGGATATCACCGGCATCAACGGGGAGCAGTGGCACTATCGCTACGTCGGGCCGGAGGCGGCCCGGGAGATCTTCGAGCGCGGCGTCACCCTGGAGGAATACCTGGCCGATCCGGAGGGATAGCGCCCCGCCCCATCCCGTTAAATGATGATCCGGATTCCCGTACCGCAGAATCATAGCGATCTGCGTGCGGGAATCCGGATTTTTCCGGCACCCACGGGAGGATTCGAACCTCTGGCCTGCCGCTTGGGAGGGAGCTTCAGGCAGTAGTTATAGGCTTTTACAGGCCTTGTTATAGTGATACTCGATTCTTTGCCTTTTCACTATGTTCCGAGCATTTCACTTGAAACCCTTGATGCGTTTAATACCTATTTCGGGGTTCCAATTTGCAAGCGATTAACAAGACGTTCGCTGGCTAATTGCATCAGATGGTTTGTTTGGAACTTCAATCGGACATGGCCTATTCTATGTCATCACCTCCGTCTAAGCCGGAGACTTGAATGGCCCTAAAAAAGCATAGGACAGGCAAGCGTCTCAAGATACGCAGAATCATCTAATACCAGCATCGATTGCCCCACCGCTCGTAAACGTGCATCGCCCTTCTATTTTAGTCTTTGCGATTTGCGACTTTGATTTGTAGCAGCTTGTTGCGCTCGATGCTTGAGCTAACGCTCTTTTTTGGACTCCTCCATCGTGATAGCCGGTGGTTTCCGAACCCAATAACGATCGTCCCCCGCAGCGGCTACTGCGGGGAACGATTGGCACCCACGGGAGGATTCGAACCTCTGGCCTGCCGCTTAGGAGGCGGCCGCTCTATCCTGCTGAGCTACGTGGGCACGAAAAGAAGGCTAACGCCTCCTGCCCGCTGTGCGGGCAAGAGGCATTATAACACAATCGGGGCGGATTGCAAGGCTTATTTCCCGCCGGGCACCTGCCGCCGCTTCTGAATGACCTCCGCCATGACGCTCACGGCGATCTCAGCCGGGGTCTCGGCGCCGATGGAAAGGCCGATGGGGCAGAAGACGGCCTGCAGCTGCTCCATGGGGAAGCCCTCCTCCTCGTGGAGCTTCCGGTACAGGGTGTCCCGCTTCGAGCGGCTGCCGATCATGCCCAGATAGAAGGGCTTTTTCCCCAGCGCCCAGCGCAGCACGTCCTTGTCGTAGGAGTGGCCCCGGGTCATGATGATCACGTAGCTGGCTTCGTCCGCCGGGAAGTCCGGCATGCGCTCGAAGCTCTCGATCACGGCGCAGCCGCAGCCGGGGAAGCGCTCGGCATTGCAGAAATCCGCCCGGTCGTCCACCACCGTCACGTTGAAGCCGCAGCCCACGGCGATCTTCGCCACCTCGCAGGAGACGTGCCCGGCCCCGAAGAGGAACATCCGCGGCGCGGAGCCTACGTCCTGGGCGAAGAAGCGGACGCCGTCCACCATGTCCCCGTGGATGGCCACCCGGATGGGATTCAGAAGCATCTGCCGCATGAAATTCTGATTGCCCCGGAAGGAGCCCACCAGCTTCTCGCCGCCCACGTTGAGGCAGAGCTGGAAGGGGAGGTCGGTCCCCGGGTTCTCGTCCAGGATGTAGAAGAGCCAGGCGGGCGTCCCGTCGGCCTCCGCCCGGGCGGCGGCCTCCAACACAGGGCCGTAGCTCGGCTCCATGTAGGCCAGCAGCACCTCGCAGACGCCGCCGCAGATCAGGCCCGCGGTGGCCGCCTCGGTGCCGCTCATGTCGTAATGCATGAGCTGCGGCTTCCTGTCCTTCAAAACGCTGTCCCGGGCCATGGCGATGACGCCGGCCTCCATGCCGCCGCCGCCGATGGTGGAGACGATGCCGTCCGCCAGCACCAGCATGCGGCTCCCTGCGCTGCGGGGGGTGGAGCCGTCCTGAGAGAGGATGGAAGCCCAGACGAAGGGGGTACCGGCGGCGCAGAGCTCCGCCGCTTCCGCAAAAATGGAATTCATAGCTGCCTCCAGGTATTCCGGCGGCCGGAGGTCCGGCCTGCCGCTTGAATGTTATAAAACCATCATAGAATACCGCAGCCCGGATTGCAAGCCAAATTTCCCGCGTCTTTCACCGATTTTGCGGAGTTTCACCTTGACATAATGCCAAAGGTAGATTAGAATACTATGGATAATATATAAGAGCTTATGGGGAAGTTCGAAGGGCCGAGATTTCGGCCATATATATTTTTCAATCTATTCTTAACAGGAGGTATACCGAAACATGCCCTGGTGGTTGGCAGTCATCCTCATCCTCGTGTTTGCCGCCGTCGCGTTTTTCCTCGGTATTACCTACCGCAAGAAAGTTTCCGAAAGAGAGATCTCCAGCGCCGAGGAGGAGGCCAGGCGCATCATCAACGAGGCCATCAAGACCGGCGAAAGCAAGCAGAGGGAGGCTCTGCTGGAAGCCAAGGAATCCATCCATAAGGAGCGTACGGAATACGAGCGGGAGGTGAAGGAGCGGCGCAGCGAACTGCAGAAGCAGGAGCGTCGGCTCCAGTCGAAAGAGGAAAACCTCGACAAGAAGACCGACAACATCGAAAAGAAAAACGAGCAGCTCAACAAAAAGCTCCAGGAGGCGGACGCTCTCCGGGAGGAAGTGAAGCTCATCAAGCGCAGCGAGCTGGAAATGCTGGAAAAGCTCTCCGGCTACACTCAGGAGGAGGCCAAGGATTACCTGATCCGGGAGATCGAATCCGAGGTCACCCATGAGAAGGCCATGAAGATCAAGGAGCTGGAGGCCCGGTTCAAGGAAGAGGCCGACGAGAAGGCCCGGGAGTACATCACCCTTGCCATCCAGCGCTGCGCGGCAGACCATGTGGCCGAAGCAACCGTCAGTGTGGTCCCCCTGCCCAATGACGAGATGAAGGGCCGCGTGATCGGCCGGGAAGGCCGGAACATCCGCGCCATCGAGACCCTGACCGGCGTCGATCTCATCATCGACGATACGCCGGAAGCCATCACCCTTTCCAGCTTCGATCCCTATCGCCGGGAGATCGCCCGGGTCGCCCTGGAGAAGCTCATCACCGACGGGCGCATCCATCCCGCCCGCATCGAGGAGACGGTGGAGAAGGCCCGCCGGGAGGTGGAGGCCACCGTCAAGGCCGAGGGCGAGCGAGCCACCTTCGAGACCGGCGTACACGGCCTGAATCAGGAGCTGGTGAAGCTCCTGGGCCGCCAGAAATTCCGCACCAGCTACGGACAGAACGTGCTGAAGCACTCCATCGAGGTGTCCCACATCGCCGGCCTCCTGGCCGCCGAGCTGGGCGTGGACGTGACCATTGCCAAGCGCGCGGGTCTGCTGCACGACATCGGCAAGTCCATCGACCATGAGGTCGAGGGCAGCCACGTCACCATCGGCGTGGACATCTGCCGCAAGTACAAGGA
>JAEEGL014227633.1_pt1 | contig 11297 bp, 14 predicted proteins | sample 9134231 | NCBI WGS metagenome assembly JAEEGL01 (sample SAMN16246548, study PRJNA631951) | gut metagenome | biome: gut microbiome; feature: rumen; material: fiber-attached | host: Bos | place: Iran: Karaj | collected 2018-10
GATTCGAAAGGGAAAACCAAGGTATACCGGCTGACACAGGAAACCGCCTGAGCCAAAGACATAAAACTGAATAGAGCGTGAAACAGTCGCTCGCCAGCTGCCGATCGGGGCAGTTGAAGGACCAATCGGGGTCAGTGAAAATGAGGATCAAACCTCATTCTCCTGACCCTGTTTTTTATCCCGTCCCGGGTATGACGCTAAAAGGCCTCGGTTCACCAAAGTGATCGTTCCGAGCGCGCAAACAGGAACTGTTCGCCGCTGAGGTGACGCCGCTAACTGAATATCGGACCGGCACGCGAACAGCCGGACGCAGCTTGAAGCGGAGACTCAGTTCTCCCGCGTCGGGTGGGATCAATGCGTCCATTTTGCCGCCGGCACCCATACGGGCTCTCCGCTTCTCCACGACATCGGCGGTCGTGGGGCCGAAGGAGGGCCCGTATCATGAAAAACAGTGACAACCCGAGTCAATCCAACCGTTTCTTTATCCCAGTCGATGGGAACCCCGTCGAGGTCAGCGAGGAAGTCTACCGGGCTTACTTCCAGCCCGTCTGGAACACCCGCTACCACGCCCAGAAGCACGGCGAATGCCGCTGCACCAGGGGCCAGCTTAAGAAGTGCGACGGCGTGTGCCCCGGCTGCCCGTTCTATGCTGCCCGTAAGAAAGTCTCCATCGACACCGCTATCGGCAGCGAAGACGAAAAACTTACCCTTGGCGATACGCTGGCAGACAACACACCCTCGGCGGAGTCCATGCTTACAGAAAAGGAACTGCTCAACGCTCTGTACGAGGAGCTGGACCGCCTTGACCCGGACGGCAGGCGCATCTGCGAGCTCATCATGCAGGGCAAGACGGAGCGTGAGATCGCTGCCGGCATGGGCAAACGCCAGTCGACCGTCAATTACCAGAAGCGAAGGGTGCTCTCCATCCTGCGTGAAGCCCTGAAGGACTTCATCTAATACTCCGTAAAGGCCGCCGTGGAGGAAATTCCGCGGCGGTCTAAATTTTTTTTTCGGTTTTTTTCGTTCAAAACCCCGATTTCCCTCCAATGGGTACTGAGGACAGCAAAACTCAAGACCTCAGAAAGGAGGAACCGCCAATGAGTGAGTCCAGATCCACCGAAACCGTCGCCGATGAAGAGCTTATCGGTGTGCTTATGGCGATCAGCGTAGTGTCAGGACGTCTGGCGAGGAAGCTGATCCGGCTGAACCAGACATGCCAATCTCAGGAAGGAGGGAAGAATGATGAGCGAAATGGAAGCGACTATCAGAGAGTTACGGGATATTGCATCTTCTATTAACGGCGTCGCCAACTGGCTGACTGAGGCCTTCGGAGGTTCCGGCGACATACCGGAAGAACCGGAAAAGGCTCTCACGCTCGAAGAGGTCAGAGCGGTTCTGGCAAAAAAGTCCCGTGACGGCTTCACCGCTCAGATCCGTGACCTTCTCCTGAAGTACGGCGCCGGGAAGCTCTCTGAAATTGACCCGGCCAGCTACAAGGCTCTGATGGCCGACGCGGAGGTGCTGGGCAATGGCTGATCACGCGCTTCTCTCCGCGTCGAGTTCGCACAGGTGGCTCAACTGTCCGCCGTCGGCAAGGCTCTGCGAAGGGTACGACGACAGGGACAGCGATTTTGCGGCCGAGGGTACCGACGCCCACGCCCTGTGCGAGTTCAAGCTCCGGACAGCGCTCGGCATGGAAGCCAGGGACCCGACCGGAGACCTTTCCTGGTACACCTCCGAAATGGAGGAATGCGCCAATGGCTATGCTTCCTTCGTGATGGAGCTGGTAGAAGAAGCCAGGCAGACCTGCCCGGACCCCCTGATCCTGATCGAACAGCGGCTCGACTACTCAAGGTACGTCAGGGAAGGCTTCGGCACAGGCGACTGCGTCATCATCGCGGACGGGACGCTTCACATCGTGGATTTCAAATACGGCCGCGGCGTGCTGGTGGAAGCCGAAGACAACCCGCAGATGAAGCTGTATGCACTCGGCGCGCTGGAACTGTTCGATTGCATCTATGACATCGACACCGTCAGCATGACGATCTACCAGCCGCGCCGTTCCAACGTCAGCACCTTCACGATCCAGAAGGAAACGCTCTGCGAATGGGCAGATGAGGTACTTGCTCCTGCCGCGGAGCTCGCCTTCAAGGGAGACGGCGAATACCGCTGCGGCGAGTGGTGCCAGTTCTGCAAGGCCAAATCCGACTGCCGTGAAAGGGCCGACACGAACATGGAGCTCGCCAGGTTCGAGTTCAGGAAACCGCCCCTGCTCACGGACGAGGAGGTGGAGGAGATCCTGGGCCGCGTCGACGAGCTGACCGCCTGGGCTGAGGATATCAGGGACTACGCGCTCCAGGCGGCTATCAGCGGCAAACAGTGGTCCGGCTACAAGCTGGTCGAAGGCCGCTCCAACCGCAAATACACAGATGAGAACGCCGTCATCGAGGCCGTGACCGCCGCCGGGTATGACCCCTACGAACACAAGCTCCTGGGTGTCACCGCCATGACCGCGCTCCTCGGGAAAAAGCAATTCAACGACATCCTCGGCGGCCTGACATGCAAGCCGCAGGGTAAACCGACGCTCGTGCCGGAGAGCGATAAACGCCCGGCAATGCCAACCATTACCGAAGATTTCAAGGAGGAAAACTGATATGTCAAATTCTAACAGGCCCGCGAACCCCATGAAGGTCATCACCGGCAAGGACACCCGCTGGTCCTACGCTAACGTATGGGAACCCAAGTCGATCAACGGCAGCACACCCAAGTACAGCGTCAGCCTGATCGTGTCGAAGTCCGATACTGCCACGGTCGGGAAGATCAGGGCTGCCATACAGGCTGCCTACGAGGAAGGCCAGGCTAAGCTGAAGGGCAACGGCCGCTCCGTCCCGCCCCTGTCCGCGATCAAGAACCCCCTGCGCGACGGCGATATCGAGCGCCCGGATGATCCGGCCTATGCCAACGCCTGGTTCATCAACGCGAACTCCGCCACCGCTCCCGGTATCGTGGACGTCGACTGCAACCCGGTCATGTCACGCTCCGAGGTCTACTCCGGCGTCTACGGCCGCGCCAGCATAAGCTTCTACGCTTTCAACTCGAACGGCAATAAGGGCATCGCCTGCGGCCTGAACAACCTGCAGAAGATCCGCGACGGCGAACCCCTCGGCGGCAAGGCCAGCGCCATGTCTGATTTCGCCACCGATGACGACGACGATTTCCTTGTATGACGAGACCATAAGGTCAGAGCGGCGGAGCACCCGCTCCGCCCTCCGGCCTGTGAGATTGAGGTGTTCATATGGATAAGAAAACGATGAGCGTGCAGGAGCTCGCCCTCTACATGGGCATCAGCCTGCCCAAGGCGTATGAGGTCGTTCATCGGCCTGATTTCCCCAGTTTCAGGGTCGGCACCAGGATCCTGATCCCCACAGAATCTTTCACCGAGTGGCTCAAAAAGGCAGCGGAGCATGAAAACACTCAGCATAGACATTGAGACCTACAGCAGCGCGGACCTTGGGAAATGCGGTGTCTACCGGTACGCCGAGGCTCCGGACTTCGAGATCCTGCTGTTCGGGTACAGCGCAGACTCCGGACCAGTGCAGGTAGTCGATCTTGCCAATGGAGAAAAAATCCCCGCCGATGTGCTGGATGCACTGACAGACGATACCGTTGCCAAGTGGGCTTTCAACGCCAGTTTTGAACGTATATGCCTTTCCCGCTGGCTGCGCGATATGGGTGCCAGCGTTGAAAGGTTCCTGGATCCGGGTAGCTGGCGCTGCTCTATGGTCTGGGCGGCGACAATGGGCCTGCCGCTGTCATTGGAAGGCGTCGGCACGGTACTGGGGCTCGAAAAGCAGAAGCTCACCGAAGGCAAGGAGCTTATCAGGTACTTCTGCCAGCCCTGTACGCCGACACACGCCAACGGCAGCCGTACCCGCAATCTGCCGAAGGATGCGCCTGACAAGTGGGAAGCCTTCAAGCGCTATAACCTGCGGGACGTAGAGACTGAGACGGGAATACAGCGGAAGCTGGCCGCGTTCCCGGTCCCGGATCAGGTCTGGGAGGAATACCGCATCGACCAGGAAATCAACGACCGCGGCGTTCGTCTGGACATGGAACTGGTCAGGGAGGCGATCGCGATGGACGCCCGCTCCCGGTCTGAGCTCATGGAAGCCATGCGGCGAATAACGGAGCTCGACAATCCCAATAGTGTCCGGCAGATGAAGCAGTGGCTGGCGGATTACGGCCTTGAGTTGGATTCCCTCGGAAAAAAGGAGGTCGCCATGGCGCTGAAGCACGCGCCTGAACAGCTGAGGGAAGCGCTTCTGCTCCGGCAGCAGCTCGCCAGGTCATCGGTAAGGAAATACCAGGCGATGGAGAACACTGTATGCGCGGACGGGCGTGCCCGTGGCATGTTCCAGTTCTACGGCGCGAACCGGACCGGAAGGTTTTCAGGCAGGAACATACAATTGCAGAACCTGCCCCAGAACCACTTGCCCGACTTGGCTGAGGCGCGCGCCCTCGTGCGCAATGGTGATTTCGAAGCAGTGAAATTACTGTATGAAGACGTACCGGATACGCTCTCGCAGCTGATCCGGACCGCGTTCATTCCAAGGGACGGCACACGGTTTTTCGTCGCCGATTTCTCGGCAATCGAGGCCCGCGTGATCGCCTGGTACGCAGGGGAGACATGGCGCCAGGAGGTCTTTGCCAACGGCGGAGACATCTACTGTGCCAGCGCCTCCCAGATGTTCAAAGTGCCCGTGGAGAAGCACGGCGTAAACGGCCACCTCAGGCAAAAGGGCAAGATCGCCGAACTGGCCCTCGGCTACGGCGGCTCGGTCGGTGCTCTCAAGGCCATGGGCGCCATCGAAATGGGCCTTACGGAAGACGAGCTGCCGCGACTGGTGGACAGCTGGAGGCAGGCCAATCCGCGGATCGTTGAATTCTGGTGGGCTGTCGATCACGCGGTCATGGAGGCAGTGCGGTACAAGCACGCCACAAGCTGTTACGGCCTGACTTTCTCCCGCCGGAGCGGGATGCTGTTCATCAAACTGCCCTCGGGGAGGTGCCTCGCCTATGTGAAGCCCAAGGTAGGCACCAACAGGTTCGGCGGCGACTGCGTCACCTATGAGGGCGTAGGCACGGCCAGGAAATGGGAGCGGCTGGATTCCTACGGGCCCAAGTTCGTGGAAAACATCGTACAGGCCACCGCCCGGGATATCCTGTGCCACGCCATGAAGACGCTTCGGCACTGTGCCATAGTCATGCACATACATGACGAGCTGGTCATAGAAGCCGATCCCGGCATGTCGCTTGATGCAGTTTGTGAGCAGATGGCGCGTACACCGCCGTGGGCAAAAGGCCTGCTGCTCCGTTCAGACGGCTATTCGGCGAATTTTTATAAAAAATGATTGATTTTCATCCGCTCAAAACGGACTTTCATCTCCAGTGGAAAGTAGAGGCAGACGTTATTAAGCGTGTCTGCCGGAAATAAGGAGGATCATACCGTGAATATCAGCAAGTACAATAGCGAAGGTTATCTTGACCTGACCGCCCATGACGCCATGGAGGCGATCGAGCAGCAGAAGCGCGACCTTCGCGCACACCGTCCCATCGTATTCATCTGCTCTCCCTACGCGGGAGATATCCGGGCCAACACCGAGGCCGCAAGGCGCTACAGCCGGTTCGCCTTTGAGGCCGGCCGCCTTCCCATAGCGCCTCACCTGCTGTTCCCGCAGTTCATGGACGATGCCGATCCGGTCGAGCGTGAACTGGAACTTGTTTTCGGAAACGCAATGATGAGCAGGTGCTCGGAAGTCTGGGTATTCGGCAGCCATGTATCCCCGGGCATGCAGACAATAATCAAACGCGCCAAGTGGAAGAACCGCAGCTTGCGCTACTTCACCGAAGACTGTCAGGAGGTTTGAAACAATGTACGAAATCACTGAAAAACAGCGCATCCTGCCGGACGGCACGGAGATCACTACCTATACGCGTGACGTAGTCAGCGCTAACATCCTGCGGGTGGAAGCCGGGACCAACGGCTATCAGGGAGGAGACTCCGGTCACGGCAGCCGCACCTACTTCCGCATTCAGGATGAAGGCAGCACGGACATGAAGGTAAACACCTATGTCGACAGGTATGGCTGCAGAGGCTTCGAGGTATTTCTCGGCGGCGACTGTGAACTGGAAACCACGATCCGCGCTTTGAAGTTCATCACCAAGGTGTTGGAGGAAGAATCGCAGGAGGTTTACGACTGATGTTCACAATCTACAGCGCCGACGTCACCGGCAATCCGGGCAACTGCTCCTATCCCCACAAGCACGTCATTCTGGATGAAGCCGGTCTGAAGGACGGCATCCGCCATGACTATGTGTGCGCGGAATACCGGAACAGCTACCGGAACGGCGACAACTTCATCGGCAGCGACTGCCTGCCGGTTGACTGTGACAATGACCATACCGAGGATCCTGCCGGCTGGAAGACGCCGGAAGACGTCATGGAGGCTTTCCCCGGCGTGACCTTCGCCATCCACTACAGCCGCTTCAATATGCGGGAGAAAAACGGAAAACCCGCTAGACCTAAGTTCCACGTCCTGTTTCCCATTGACTATGTGACTGACGCTGCTCTTTACAGCGATATGAAGAAGCTGGTCAATTCCATCTTCCCGTACTTCGACACCAAGGCGCTGGATGCCGCCCGGTTCTTTTTCGGGACCAGCATGGCAGACGTCGCCCTGTATCCGGGTCGCATGAACCTGACGGAGTTCCTGGACGGGGATCCTTTCGACGAGGACATGCCGGACGGCCGGTATGCCGGAAACACCGTTATTCCCGAAGGCAGCCGCAACGCCACCATGTCCCGTTTCGCCGGCCGCGTCATCAAGAGGTTCGGTGATACGGAGGAAGCCTACCGGGCTTTCCTGGACGAGGCAGCAAAATGTGTCCCGCCGCTGGAATCGCTGGAGCTGTCCACGATCTGGCACAGCGCTCAGCGGTTCTTCGCCCGCATTCAGAAGCAGGACGGCTATATACCCCCGGAGATATACAACGATCCCGCCAGCTATAAACCGGGCGACTACTCGGATGTCGGTCAGGCCGAAGTGCTGTCAAGGTTCTTCGCGAAAGAGCTGCGCTATTCGCCGGCAACGCACTTTATCCGCTACAGCGACCACTACTGGCAGGAATCCGAGCCTGCCGCGCAGGCAGTCGCCCATGAACTGACCCGGCGCCAGATGAAGGAAGCCTGCCGGGACCTGGCGGCCGCCGGTGAAAAGATGAAAAACAGCGGCGCCCAGGCAATTCTCGAAAGTACCACAAAAAGCAAGGCTGTGATGCTTATGAGCGACGAGCAGCTGAAGATCTATCATGAGTATCTTGCCTCGCAGGCTTATTACGCATTCGTCATTAAACGCCGCGATTCGAAGAACATTACCGCCACGCTGAAGGAAACCCACCCGATGCTGGAGATCTCGCCCCGCGATCTGGACGCGGACTGCTTTGCCCTCAATACACCGGAAGCGACCTACGATCTGCGCCAGGGCATGACCGGCGCGCGGGAGCACTCCGCGGAAGACTTCATCACGAAGATCACCTCCGTTTCGCCGGGGCATAAGGGTGAGAAGGTCTGGCTGGACTGCCTCGATCTCATCTTCCAGCGCAACCGGGATCTGATCGATTATGTGCAGATGATCTGCGGACTGGCTGCCATAGGCAAGGTGTACGTCGAGGCGCTCATCATAGCTTACGGCGACGGCCGGAACGGCAAGTCCACCTTCTGGAACGTGATCTCACGCGTGCTGGGACTGTACAGCGGCAACATCTCCGCCGACACACTGACTGTGGGCTGTCGAAGGAACATCAAACCGGAGATGGCCGAGGTCAAGGGCAAGCGACTCCTGATTGCCGCCGAGATGCAGGAAGGAGCCAGGCTCAACGACTCGATGGTCAAGCAGCTCTGTTCGACCGACGACGTGTTTGCAGAAAAGAAGTACAAGGATCCGTTCTCCTTCAAGCCCTGCCACACGCTGGTGCTCTACACCAACCACCTGCCGAGGGTCAGCGCGTCCGATGACGGCATCTGGCGCAGGCTGATCGTGATCCCGTTCAGCGCCAAGATCACCGGCAAGAGCGACGTCAAGAATTACGGCGAGTACCTGTATGACAACGCGGGCGAGAGCATTCTGGCATGGATCATTGAAGGAGCCAGGAAGGTCATTGAACTGGAATACCGGATCCCGGTGCCGGAGAGCGTACAGAAAGCCATCAGCGAGTACCGCAGCCAGAATGACTGGTTCGGGCACTTCCTGGAGGACAAATGCGACGTCGGCGAAAGCTATAAGGAGAGCTCTTCGTCTCTGTACCAGGCGTACCGGAACTACTGCATCGATACCAACGAGTATGTGCGCAGTACGGCGGACTTCTACTATGCCCTGGAGTGTGCCTGTTTTGAGCGGGTGACCCTGAACCGGAAACGGTATTTCAAGGGTCTGCGCATCAGGGATGATGACGATCCGGGAGATGATTTCATGGCTTAACGGTACATATGACAAGGTGTATCAAGGTCATATCTAAAAGTCCTCTTAGGGCTAAAAATATTCTCCTAAGAAAAAGTTCAGGAAATACCATTGATACACCTTGCACTTCCGGATTTTTGAAACCCCTGACGGAGGTCAATATGAGAGAAAAACAGATCGAGAGCAGACTGGTCACGGAAGCAAAAAGGAGCGGCGGGATAGCGCCCAAGCTGGTGTGTCCCGCGTTTGACGGAATGCCCGACCGGATGGTATTGCTGCCCGGCGGCCGGATAGGCTTCGTAGAAGTCAAGGCTCCCGGGGAAAAACCGAGGACCCTGCAGCTGTCCCGGCACAGGCTGCTGCGGAAACTGGGATTCAAGGTATATGTGCTGGACGACCCCGCGGATATTGCGGGAATACTGGATGAGATAGGAGGTGATGCCCGGTGAAGTTCATACCCCATGACTATCAGACGTTTGCCGTAGAACACATACTGACCCATAGGCAGGCGGCTCTGTTGCTTGATATGGGTTGCGGGAAAACGGTCATCACCCTGACGGCGATCGAGAAGCTGATGTATGAGAGCTTCGAGATACGCAAGCCGCTGATCATCGCGCCCCTCAGGGTGGCCAGGAACACTTGGCCCGCCGAGATCCGTAAGTGGGACCACCTGCAGGGACTGACATACAGCGTCGCGATTGGCACTGCCTCGGAGCGGACAGAGGCGCTGAAAAAGAAGGCGGACATATACATCATCAACCGGGAGAACGTGCAGTGGCTGGTGGAGGACAGCGGCCTGCCCTTCGACTACGACATGCTGGTGATCGACGAGCTGTCATCGTTCAAGAGCTGGCAGGCCAAGCGCTTCAGGGCGCTGATGAAAGTCCGGCCATTTGTGCAACGTGTGGTCGGTCTTACCGGCACTCCCAGCAGCAACGGGCTCATGGACCTGTTCGCCGAGTTCCGCGTGCTGGATATGGGAAAGCGGCTGGGAAGGTTCATAGGACAGTACCGAAACGCGTTTTTCAGGCCTGAGCGGATGAACGGGCCTGTCGTGTACAGCTACGCGCCCCTGCCCGGCGCGGAAGAGGAGATCTACCGCAGGATAGGGGACATCACCATAAGCATGAAAGCCTGCGGGCATCTGAAAATGCCGGAACTCATCATGACGGACTATGAGACGGAGATGTCTTTCGAGGAAAGGCGGCAGTACGAGAAAATGAAGCGGGAACTGGTGCTCTCGCTCCCGGACGGAGAAGTCACCGCCGCCAACGCGGCCGTGCTGACAGGCAAGCTCCTGCAGCTGGCAAACGGCGCGATTTACTCCGACGACGGCAGCGTGATACATATCCATGACCGCAAGTTGGATGCGCTGGAAGACATTATCGAGGGCATGAACGGCAGGCCGCTGCTGCTGGCATACTGGTTCAGGCACGACCTGGAGCGGATAACCCAGAGGCTCAGACAGCTGGGCGTGAGCTTCGAGCGGCTGGATTCCGAAGCGTCCATCAGGCGCTGGAACGCGGGGCAGATACAGGTCGCGCTGGCGCACCCGGCTTCAACCGGGCACGGGCTGAACCTTCAGGAGGGCGGCAGCACCATATGCTGGTTCTCACCGACCTGGTCCCTGGAACTGTACCAGCAGATGAACGCGCGGCTGTTCCGGCAGGGGCAGAAGTCCGAGACGGTAGTTATCACACACATAGTAACGAAAGACACGGTCGATTCAAGAGTCCTTAAGGCCCTGGCGGAGAAGGACCGGATACAGGAAGCACTGATCGACGCGGTGAAAGCGGAGGTGAAAACATGATGGAGACCGAGAAAGAGATATTCAATGACTTATTTGAATTTCTCAGGACACACGATGATCCGCCGACTGTGTACGATGACGGCTGTGCGGAATTCTGGAAACAGGCAGGCAATGACCTGACAAAACTCCTGCGGGTGAAATGGCGCGAGCATCCGCTGGCGATGAAGCTGGGATTCGCGCTGATGGTGTACATCGAAAACAAGAGCAAGGGAGGCAACGCAACATGATCTGGAGGAACGGAGACGGATACCCCGACCCCACGGCGGGCGAGGCCATATCCAACATAATACGCGAGGAGAGACTGAAGGAGCGCATGCGCAGGCGGGGACTGCTCCCGCCGGATGGTACGAACACCGGCCGGAGACACACATCCCTGGAGACCTGCTTCGCGTACATCCCCGCGGACGTAAGCGGCGGGGGATACCCCGACTGTACAGCGCTCACGGGTGGCTGTCCCGGGTTCGACAAGTGTTCCTTCTACAAGGGCGTCAGCCGGCACAGGGCGGACGTGGAGAGGACCTACGAGCAGATAAGGCAGAGACCCTACAGGGAACAGATGCTCATTTCCCTGAAGTACTACTCAGGCAAGATGCCGTGGAGGATGAAAGAGAAAGAATGAACGCGAAAGAGTTTATGAACCGCGCCTACAGGCTGGAAACGCGGATAAACAATAAGACCGAGCAGATACAGCGGCTACGGGCGCTGGCCGAGAGAGTGACGGCGGCGTACGGTACCGAGGCGGTGTCGCACTCCCGGAACGTGGACAGCATGGCGGACCGGCTGGCCCGGATCAGCGAGCCGGAAGCCATGCTCGGGAACATGATCGACGAACTGGTGACCGTGCGCAGGGAAATCACCGAAACCATAAACCGGATCGGAGACGCTGACTGCCAGACGCTACTGGAGCTCAGGTATCTGTGTATGAAGTCATGGAGCGAAATATCCGGTGAGATGGGGATGTGCTGCAGAAA
>JAEEGL014236357.1_pt1 | contig 11297 bp, 13 predicted proteins | sample 9134231 | NCBI WGS metagenome assembly JAEEGL01 (sample SAMN16246548, study PRJNA631951) | gut metagenome | biome: gut microbiome; feature: rumen; material: fiber-attached | host: Bos | place: Iran: Karaj | collected 2018-10
GACACAGTTAGACACAATGAGACAAACTTGGACAAAAAACAGGAGTAATAACAAACAAAAATAGGATATATGGAAATAGTGAAGAAATGCGAATGGTGTCACAAAACATTCATTGCACAGATGGTTACGGCAAGATTTTGCAGCAGTAAATGTTGTAATCAAGCCTACAGGTACAAAAGAAAGATGCAATCAGGGAAGTACACACCCGTAGATGGCAAAACTGATTTGAGTACCCTGTCACGGAGAGTTGATGAACGTAAACGCTTCAAGGAATCTCTAAATGATAAGCAGTACCTTTCTCCTTCAGAGGCTGCAAAGCTACTTGGCGTTTGCAGAAGTACCATCTACAATTATCTTTGGCAACACGAACTGAAGGCCAAGCAGTTTCGCGGTAAGACAATCATCAGAAGAAGCGACATCGAAAAACTCTTCGACGATGCTCCTTCCTACAAGAAGCGAGGTAATGCGCAAAAGGGAAAGAAAACTCGGGATGAATATTACTCCCTTAAAGAGCTGATGGAGAAATTCAAAATCAGTAAGACTACTGTATCACGCAGATGCGAACAGTTTGGCATCCCCAAAATCGTTGAGGGAAGAAGAACCTTCTGGAGGAAAGAAGACGTAGATGTGCATTTCAAAGAATTGCTTGTACAATATGACCTGAAGGATTGGTATAATACCCAACAAATAGAGGACATTTACGGAATGAAACGTTCCGCTCTAAACAAGTATGCCCTTCGGCATAATGTGCCACGCATCCAGTTTCAGAACATTACCTATTACTCGAAGAGCCACATTGATAATCTCAAACGACTTGCAACAATGCCGTACGATAACTACTACACCGTTCAAGACATTGTCAAAAATAGCATTTTCTCTACGTTTCAAGTTCGATATTATGCCAAAAACGAGAAACTGAAAGTCAAGAGAGTCAACAGGATACTACTCATCTTGAAGTCGGACTGGGATGCCTTTGTTACAAAATACCAGGCAAGCCATCTTTCTGAAGCCCCTAAGCCACAAGAACCAAACCCGTTCTACACCATTGATGAGATCATTGATAAATATAAGGTAAAGGAAACAACAATCTATCGTATTGCAAAAGCCCAGAATATAGATATATTCACTTTAGGGGATAAGAAATGCTTCCCTAAAGCAGCCGTTGACAATTATTTCGTCAAGGACAATCCTACTCCAGAACTAACAGAATGGTACACTTGTGAAGAAATACAAGCGAAATACGGCATGACCTACAATCAAGTCGCGTCTTTCGTCTGCAAGCATCACATCCCTCGAAAGTATGTCGGCACAAAGCCGTACTACTCGAAGCTGCATGTTGACAAAGAGAAGAACATACTCCAGCCTGAGGATAATTACAAAACCGTAGAGGAACTGATGACCATGTATCAGATGACAGTCCATCAGGTAAGAGAGGTTATTCGATTCTATCATGTACCGAAGAAGAAATGTGGCAAGTACATCAAACTCAGTTTACATGATTTCAACCGCATTATAGAGGAACGGAAGCAAGGTAAAGTACCAGCGAAATGTGATAATATACCCCAAGATTCATTGTCAGTATAGTTTATTCTCAGTTTATAGCGGTTTAAGGATATACTGACGATACACTCCCTAATTTTGCGCCCAGATTTTTCAAAAAGAAGTATAACATATTAAACATTAAAGCATTATGAATACAAGTAACACATGCACAAAGGTAACCGTTCGCCAAGCCAAGCTCAAAAATGGAATGATCTCACTCTATTTGGATTTCTATCCTGCCATCCGTAATCCCAAGACTATGCGTATGACCCGACGCGAGTTCCTTGGCATATACATCTATGCCAATCCAAAGAATCAGATAGAGGATGAGTTTAACAAAGACATGCTCATGAAGGCCGAAGGTATTCGCTGCATTCGTGTGCAGTCGCTTATCAATGAACAGTTCGGATTTCTCGACAAAACAAAACAGAAAGCTGACTTCCTTGCTTATTTCAAAGAAAAAGGCCGAACCAAGCAACAAAAGTGGGATATGGTGTACAAGCATTTCTCCAAGTACGTTAATGGGAAGTGTACCTTTGGGGAAGTCACAATTGAACTATGCAGAGGCTTTGGTGAGTATCTTCTCAACGCCAATCAGTTGAAACACACCCGACTGATGCTAAGTCAGAATTCTGCCGCCAGCTACTATTCCATCTTCAAAGAACTATTGTATATGGCTTATAGAGAGAAGTGGCTGAATGAAAACCTCAATGACTATCTCGACAAGATTGAGACTGTCGATGTGCGTAAGGAGACTCTCACTCTTGATGAGTTGAAGAAACTAAACCAGACTCCCTGTAAGATTCCTGTACTAAAGCAGGCTGCACTATTCTCTTGTCTGACCGGATTGCGTGTTAGTGACATCCTTAGATTAAGTTGGGATAATATCCGCATTGGTAGTGATGGTGGTTATGTTATCCAATATCGTATCAAAAAGACTGGTGCAGAAGACACACTCCCTATAAGTAAAGAAACATTGGAGTTTTGCGGTGAACGCAGTACAGGCAAGGTATTCAAGGGACTTCGTTACAGTATTGTCGGCTATAACTTAAAAGAATGGCTGGAGGCTGCTGGTATTGACAAGCACATTACTTTCCACTGTCTTCGTCACACTTTCGCATCCCTTCAGGTAAGTATGGGATCTCCCATCTACACCGTATCGAAGATGCTTGGTCACAAGAATGTGACTACGACCCAAATCTATGCTGATTTGAACGATGCTAACAAGCGTAAGGCTTCCGAGCTCATTTCTCTGAAATAGTTATCACAAGACATCATTAACAATCAAGCCCTATCCTTCTTATTTTCATAGTTTTATGAAGAGAAGGATAAGGCTCCGATTTCCTTATTGAAAAGTTTATTTTTCGCATCAAACATTACTCGTTATCACTAAAAATTAGTACCTTTGCAGCCAGTTTTTAGGATAACAAGTAATGAGTATTGACGAATATTTTCACAAAACGCTGTTTACAAGCATCATTGTTGGGCCTGCTCTGGCAATGACGCTACTTTTTGTATACTGGGTTCAATACAAGGACATGATGTTTTTTCCCAGTGTTTTCTACTATGTGGTAGCATCTGGCAGTATTTCTGTAATACTGCATTTTCTTATATTCACTGTACCAGATAATTGGGGTAAACGAAAGAGGAAGAATACCCCCAAAAAACCAATGCTCCTTCTTCCCCTGCTTGATATAGTACCACAGACTTTATCCCCTATTGAACCCGATGCAATTATGCAAGCCCAACAAGAAGAGACAAATCTGTATAAGCAGCTATACTATGCCTTTATCGAAAAGCATGTCAAGGGGTATATGCCCGCAGAGGATGCACAAACACTTTTGGATAATATTTACCATGCAATTGATCATCGGTCACTGAATCTGGTTACAGAAAATCACAAGATTCGACTCCCCTATGAGGTTAAAACCACTTCAAACTTCACGTATCTTAATACAGAAGACATATATCATATCGGCTTCGTCGTGAAGTTCTTTCTCAAAAAACGTAATGAATATGGTGCAGCCTTCATAAAAGAAGTATTTCCCCATCAGTTAAAGGACGTAGAATTCAGCACCGTTGCTACCAAGTTGACTTCAAGCGAGTCGAAGACACCACATATACCCATCCCCGATGTATGCTGGGATGGCCATGGCAAGATTTCGAAGAAATTCTGCGGTCGTATCACAGAAGAACTTATCAAGCAAATATAACCAATAATCACTGGGAATAAGCTCACTAATATAGTTTATTCCCAGTTTATTTTAGTTTATAGCGGTATTTGGATATACCGTTGATAAACCTTGTTCCTTTGCAGCGATGTTCCACTAAAGGGACAGGTTATATCATGTTAGAAGAACAGATTCAAAATCTGACTGAGAAAGTCAATCAGCTTACCCAACTCGTTTATGACTTATCAAAAACAATTACTCCATGTGAGCAATCATCAGTATCTAACCGTCATGCCCTCACTGACATTGAAGGAGCCATGCGTATTACAGGCAAAGCAAAGCCCACCATCTACGCCAATGCCCGTAAAGGTATCATCCCCCACTACAAAAGAGGTAACAAGCTTTATTTCTATGAGGATGAACTTTACAATTGGATTGAAGGTGGCAAGCAGAATTGCTATGGCATAAACTCCGAAGAAATGCTCAATGAGATTCGACAGGGAATTCATCACCTGCCAAGTTTTAATCGTTAATTATCTGGTATATGATTAACAAGCAATGTTTACCCTTTGAATGCTTGCAAGTGGAGATTCAATGCATCATCAAGAACTTTGCCGAAGTGTACCAATGTGATACTGACATCATCGTTTCAACCATCTATGCCATTGTGAGTATTGCCGTCAACAAGTCCATCAAGCTGTTTGACGGCAAATACACAAACTATCCCTCAATGTGGATTTGTCACGTGGCTCCAAGCGGCAGCAACAAGAGTGCGCCAGTGAAAATGCTTTTCAAGCCCATCAATGAGGTGAACGAGGAAGCGGTAATGGCTTATTATGACGAGCTTCGGCATACTGACAAGGACGATGGCAACAAGCCAAAGCCTATCTGTAAAAAACTGTCACTCACCGACACTACCCCTGAAGCCATTTACAAAGCCCTTTCCTTTATGCCACAGATGGTTTATCGTGATGAGATAAAGGGCATGATTGATGACTTCGACCGCTATAATCGTAGCGGTATCATCAGCAATATGCTCTCCATCTGGGATAGTACCAGCTTCTGCATTGACCGCAAGACAGAAGACCCAACCTTCATCCGAGACCCATTCTTGGATATACTTGGTGGCATTCAACCTGGGCTTTTGAAGTCAACATTCGGTAATCCGCAGTTGATGATCAGCGGATTTAACCAACGTATTCTTTTTGTCTATCCCGATAAGATTCCTGTCACCTACTATTCTGATAAGCAACTCAGTGAAACCACAATGCCCTACTGGACAAATTTCGTGAAAGAGCTGATGATGTTGGAGCCTACTACGCTGTCTCTCTCCCCTGAAGCGAAAGACTGCTATTGCACTTATTACAATATGCTACAAGACAAGAAGTCCTCTGCCGATGACTATATGCAGTACGTCTATAGCAAGTTTCAGATTATTATCCTCCGCTGGTCTATCGTCACTCACCTATTGTGGGAGAAAACCTTCGAAACATATCATAAGGACATTATCTCCGGTGATGAAATGCTTCATTCGGTTCAATGTATGCTCTACTTTGAAAGTGCAGCAGAAAAAGTTTATCATGAAATTTGTGGTGGAATGTATCAGGGTTTCACCAAGGAACAAAGCTTGCAGATACTTTATAACACCTACGATGGTAACGTTAATCTACAGAAGTTGGCTGATGCACTTGGCTGTTCTCGCCAATATGTAAGCAAAGCGGTCAACAAGAAAAGCCTAAGTTGACAGGTTGCGCTAATTTTATAAGTTATGCACTGGTTATCAAGGACATACTTAAGAAATAACCGCAACCTCGCAATCTTTACGACGAATACGGTTGACAGAAGCCCTCCGCAGGAGTTCTCTGTCACTCTTCCATAGAAGGGTGATAGCCCACTAACACCCTAAAGAGTGTAATGGGCTTAGGGACGCGTTCCCTAAGAACCTTTCCACAAGGGCTACGCCCCTTGACCCCATTTTTGAAGTATCAATCATTAAAGCAATATTGCATTATGGCAAAGACATCTATACATTTCGTCCCAGTTAAGTCTGGGAGTGAGATACACAATCTCCGCGAGAAAGAACTTGATTACGTGATCATGGAACTTACAACAAACAATGAGCACTGGGTTGACCCTCGATACGAAGGAAAAACCTTGGCAGATATTCGTAAGGAAATCGCAGAACGATATCAGGCTCATGTAGGTCAGAAAATGCAGACGAAAGCCGCTCCCATTCGTGAAGCAGTCATCGTAATCAAGCCTGAGACCACAATGGCAGACCTTCAACTATTGGCAAGGCAACTCGAAAAGGAGTTCGGCATCAAGTGCATTCAACTTCACATCCATCGTGATGAAGGCTTTAGCAAGGATAATCCTGCCCCCTCGAAGTTGAATCTGCATGCCCATTTTGTAGCAGACTGGACACATGAAAATGGAAAGTCATTGCGTCTGACTCCACAAGACACCTCAAGAATGCAGACTATCGGAGCCGAATGTCTCAAGATGGAACGTGGTCAAAGTTCAAACGTGAAGCACCTCAATGCCATACAGTACAAAGAGAAAAAGGCTCTTGAGAATATCTCTTCCCTAAGGAAACTGGTCTATAAGTCATTTCTCTCCCAAAATGCCAAGAATGCACTCTATAAGAAGATAGACCAACTCGTTGAGGATCTTAAGGCTGACCCGATGAACATCCAACTTCAGCAACAAGTAGAGCAACTGACTGAAAGAATCACTCAACTACAGGCAGACATCGAACGTCGTAAACAACAACGTGAACAGGATCAGAAAGCCATATCGGCTTTAAGGGAAGAAAACGTGCAGTTGCGTCAAAACAATGAAAAGAGTATCGCCATCAATGAGAATCTGCGAAAAGAAAATCTGGAATTGAAGCGCAAGGCATACCCAGAGCGTTATGTCCTACCCTCTTTCATTGACTTAGAGGCTACCCGTATATATAAAGACAAACAGGGAGCATGTCATATCACGATGAGGTTTACTGGTAGCCATAAGGAATTCAACGAGATTATGAGTAACGAGGACTTTACAGCATTCAAGAACAGAGACTTGACAAAAGAAGAAGTTATCGCCAAATATCATAAGCCCCATATTGAAAACTATATCCGCCGAGAGTTTTCAAAACCAGAGAAACGTTCAACTACTCTTTCCCTAATAGAAAAGACCATCTTCAGCTACATGAAGCTCTACGCCAGCTCAACTTATGTCCCTTCAGCTAATGGTGACAATAATCCTCGTAAACGAAGGAACTACGATGACATTGATGACATGAATGAAGATGAACGTAAAGGAAGGACATATTGATGACAATTCTGCCTACGAGTGAGTAAGATGGAGAAATAAAAAATGTACTACTGATTATATTGAATAATCCACGAAACAGGGAATGAGTTAATTACCAATCTTCTTCGCATCGTAGTATTCGCTGTGGCATTTTTTAAAAACCAAAGATTTCCGGATCTGGTCCTCGCCCCATCAATGACCTCATAATCATTTCTTCTTCGTCGTAGTCAGATACTCTAATAATACGATTTTCTTCCCTTCGTTCTTCTTCTTTTTTCTTTCTGTAGTTATAAATATCTAGACTGAATTTACAATCATCAAGATCGTATATTTTCATTAAGCTAAAAAAAGAGATAACGGGTTGCTCTTTTTCCTTTTTCGTTCTGATTGTCTTTATTATGCCTTTAAGACGTTCTTTATTTGTTATAATGTCTAGAACAATTATAACTAATTTTTTATTGCTTACATTTATATTATCTACATTGCCAACTACATATGTTATTTCTTCTTCTCTCAAAATCTCCAAATAATCTGCAATATACTTATATTCTACTTGGCTTTCAATAAGTTTGTTTTTGGGTATATAAACTACTAATTTCTGGGAAGGCTTTATTTTAGCATCTATTTGGCTTATATACTTCTTAAGATTCTCATATATTTGATGTGGAAATTTCCATTGGCCTTTCTTTATTTTGCTTACTATATACGCATCTTTTTTCAAATCTGGTTCCCAATTGACATCAATGCTTTTCTCAAAAGTACATGCCCCCCAGAAATAATTCCAGAAATAACAACGTCCATCGTTTTCAATACCATCTTCTTTTAAATCTTTGCCTAAATTTCCGCCAAACAGTTCGCCAGAGATAGAATAGCGATAAGCTCCCATTCTATAAACCATACGCGTATGATTTCGATAGTATCTATACCGCTGATTTTGTGAATACATCTTTCTATTTTCGATAGAAAAAACATTTTGTTCCTCATCCCATTCCATAGTTATGATAATTTATTTACATACTCTAACCGACACCAATTTATGTTGTACTAATAGTGTTCAAAATAGCAGAAGTTTTACTTTTATACAAAATGAGACGCAAGCCACTCTGCCTGTTCTTCATTTAATTTTTTATACTGAACATATCTACTTATTCCGTGATCCTCCAATTCATCACGGCCAAGGCCATCACCATGATAAATAGGAGCGATGTTTTTTAACTTAAAACAACTATGGTCATGTTTGTAGATTCTTCGCCAGTACTTCTCGTCTGCACGTACACTGTCTGTTTCTACAACTTGAAGTCGATACATCACGCGATTGTGTTCTTTGTCTGATATGAATAAGTAAACAATATCTCCAACTTGCATTTTCTTATTTGCCTTTTTCCAATAGGCTATACCCATATCACGAATACTTCCAATGTGATCAATGAAACTTTCAATTCCAATTAAAATATAGCTGTTCATTCTGTTTTCTCCTTTCCATATTTCTTGCGATATTTTAAACAGTCGTTATAGCAAGAATCTGTCAGCATTTTATGTATGCTTGGATTTCCATGATTCTGATTCATCAAAAGTAGTTGAGCATCCTTCTTGTAGATGCTGGCATCAAGTTTCCATTCAACCGTTTCGAATTCATTCTCTATCTGTTTGCGAGTTTCACTCAATTCTTCTTGTAGTTTATTAATACGTATATTATCAACCACACAGACAATAACAAGAAGAATGATTGAGATGATGTAAAACAAATATTTTGACATTTCCACTGGATTATATATTGTTCTTTACCATATTAAGTTGCGCATAATGAGCGAACTAACTCAAGAAATCAATGCTAGTTATCAATGTAATTCAAGCATCTTTGGTCAATATGAGCATAAGATGCTTGAATTGCTTACATATGAAAACTGAATAGGTATTTGTCATAAGACAAACTATTTCTTCTTCACCTCTTCAATCTTGATATAAGAAACCAGTTCCGCTGGATCAACAGCAGGAAGAAATAATCCTTTTAATTTAGTATCTTGCGTTCTTGCTAACATTATACCACTTATATATGGCAAGGCATAGCCAACAAGTTTCTTAGCAAAATCTGACTTACGTACAGACTTTTCGTCATGAGGCATCTCATCCCATTTCTTAGAATCAAATATCAATGTTGCACCACCTTCTAAAATAACATTATTATCTAATGTAATTCTAACAACAGAGTGTAAAGCCGAAGCCTTATTACCCTTTTGGTACTGAAGAACAAATAAGAAAGCAATTCCAAGCTTTTTCTTTATTTCTTCGTTTATCTCTTTTACATCGAGATTCATTTTAAATGGAATCTCGCTAACATGTAATAATGTAAAATCTTGCTGTTCCATATTATTTGTAATTTCTTAAATAATTTTTTAGACTAACACTTTTATATGCCAAGTTCTTATCAAACATGTCATCTAAACTACCTTCATTAATAAGCTTTCTGCAACTCTCTTCAAGAGATAATGGTTGGAAGAATTTCATACTCAAATATCTATGATTATTCTTTCTATAATAGAATGAAGGTACCATACAGAATATTTCTTTTAATCCGAGTTGCCCATCCATATATTTCAATACTGATATAGGAGCAATTTCTGTAAACATATAAGATTCATCATCATTGTCTTCGTATAAACGAACAGAAATGAAGAATTTTCCCGTTTCACGCTCAGAATACAAGGATGACAAAGGCTTGTCCATCACTTGTAGATGTCCTATCAATATCATATCATTATTCTGTCTCATGTTGTATATAGTTTTCTATTGGTATCGGAATAAAATCAGGAACTACATGATCAGCTAACTTGAAACCTTCATATGGTTGAAATAAGACATGACCACTAGGCTCAATCCACATACGACCGTCCTCTGGTTGTACATTATAAGCAAACACATGACTTCCTTTCTTATTTTTGAAACTCAGTAATTGCAGAGAAGTCTTCATTTTATTTAATCTATCTAAAAATGGAGCAACAGCTCCTTCTTCTGAAACATTAAATGAAGGCAAGTATTCTCTAACCTGTTCTTGTTGGTCATCAATTGTACTACCAGCAGGAATTATATCAGGTAATTCTGTTATTTTAGGAGTCAAAGAGTCATAATTCCACAAAGAAGTCGGAAAAATATCAATCTCAGTATTGGGATTATGAGCTAAACGGAATAAGACTCCTTCAGCTGGCACCATCTGAGATATAACATCTTCACAATTCACAAGATAATCTTGAAACATAAATCTCTTTTCAGAAGACATCGCCTCCCTTAAGCGTTCTTTCAAACGCTTTTTTCGAGCCTTATGTTGCTTCAATATTTCCCTATGTTTTTTTTTGCTTGATGACATCTTCTGATGATTTTTGTATTACTAATTTATTAACCAATATGAAATGAATAGTAATTATCCACGAACATACAAATCCAGACTCGAATGCCATGAACAAACGACATAGAATCACATAGCATATTCTCTAATATTTATTATATTTTTATAGCCATATTCTTTGATTTTGCAAATACGAGAATAATCTTGTTGCAAAAATACATTTTTAATTTGATATCACCAAACTTTTTCCTGAATACGATATGCTTTTTATAGAAATTTATCTCAAAATTCGCATTTATTTTGAATATCACAATAAAATTCATGCAAATAACTAGAAAACACTCCACAATATCTGTCATCAACAATAAATTGGTTACTTTCAAGAGATATTTACTTCCTTGGGGGCATAGTTCAGCAAAAATTATCGAGACAAACAACTTTCAGGCTGTATTTCTTTGTTATCTTGTGATTATTGATTATCTTTGCAGCGCAATAGTGCAGAACAGATGATGATACTCTTCTGAGTGAAAGGCCACGAGTAGGCGAGCCCAGCTCGGGAATGGAGCGAGTTTGTGGATTTGTACGGTTCAACTCATAAAATGCCGTATATCAGCTATATAAATATGCTGCGTCGGTAAGTGACAGAGGTAGAACTGGAGTGTTAAGCCTTAAAGGCCATCCTACGACTGAGGAAGAAGTTAAATCGTTGCAAGACGAGCTACTTCCCGAATATAAGCACAATATCCAGGCATTATCTTTAGAAGATTTCGTGGGTCGTTCTCTTAATGTCTGCCCTCCAGAAGAAACATCTACGTTTAGTAACACTCAAAAAGATTCGAAAAAAATATAGATTGAAAGTAATATGGGGAAAAAGCAGTACCTTTGTACCCGAAACAAATAAGAGAATAGCATGACATTAATAGAAGCCATTCAAGCACGGCACA
>JAEEGL014707558.1_pt1 | contig 11297 bp, 10 predicted proteins | sample 9134231 | NCBI WGS metagenome assembly JAEEGL01 (sample SAMN16246548, study PRJNA631951) | gut metagenome | biome: gut microbiome; feature: rumen; material: fiber-attached | host: Bos | place: Iran: Karaj | collected 2018-10
ATTCCGAGGGCGGACATAAGAGACGAGGCGCCGACATTCGCGGCGATTCTGGGACTGGATTTCCCGGAAGCCGAAGGACATCCCATTCGTGGGTTATTGAAGGACAAGGGGATTTGAGCATGGCAAGTGTTGTTCTCAAAAACGTCAGCAAGATCTATCCGCCTGCGGAGTGGGCGAAGATAAGGAAGAAGGATCAGGCCTCCGACCAGAATGCATCTCCTCAGTTGAGCGAGAAGGGCTTTGCCGCGGTCACGGATTTCAATCTGGAGATCAAGGACAAGGAATTCGTCGTCTTGGTAGGCCCCTCCGGATGCGGAAAGAGCACGACCCTGAGAATGATTGCCGGCCTTGAGGAGATAAGCGGAGGGGAGCTTTACATAGACGACAGGCTCGTCAACGAGATAGAGCCCAAGGACCGCGATGTAGCCATGGTCTTCCAGAACTACGCCCTCTAGCCCCACATGACGGTCTACAACAACATAGCCTTCGCCCTGAAGAAGAGGATCAAGTCCAAAGAGGAAATAGATAGGAAAGTCAGGGAGGCTGCGGAGATTCTGGGAATCACCGAATACCTGGACCGCAAGCCCAAGAGCCTTTCGGGAGGCCAGAGGCAGAGAGTAGCCATCGGACGTGCCATTGTGCGCAATCCGAAGGTCATGCTGATGGACGAACCTCTTTCGAACCTCGATGCGAAGCTCAGGAACCAGATGAGGGAAGAACTGCTGACCCTGAGAAGCAAGATCGACACCACCTTCGTCTACGTCACCCACGACCAGACGGAAGCCATGACCCTGGGCGACAGGATAGTGATAATGAAGGACGGATTCGTCCAGCAGGTGGGAACGCCTCAGGAGGTTTTCGAGAATCCCTCCAACACCTTCGTCGCAGGCTTCATCGGAACGCCGCAGATGAACTTCTTCGATGCCTCTCTTGAGAGGGATGGTGAGTCCTACACGGTCCGGATGGGCAATTTCCATGCCGAGGTCGGAGAAGAGGCTGCAAAGAAACTCGCGTTCAACAAGGTCCAAGGCGGGGAGATCATCCTTGGAGTAAGACCCGAAAGCATCATCGAAACGGAGGACGAGGTTTCCTTCGCAGCACGCGTGGGCGTCATGGAACTGATGGGATCCTCCGTCCACATCCATCTGGAGCACAACGGCAAGAAGGCGATAATGGTCACTCAGGTTCTAGGCGATAACGGAAAGCTGAAGATGGACTACAAGTCCGGAAGCATAATGCGTTTCAGATTCGCCAGGGAAGCGATGTATCTCTTCGACAAACAGACGGGAAAGAACCTGGAGGTGTGACGTCAGCATGAAAATGAAGACGAGGAAAAACCTGAAAGTTCTCTTTTTCCTGCTCCCGATACTGCTGTTTGCGGTTGTTTTCGTCTACTATCCCTTCGTACGGAACATCGTCAACAGCTTCTCCTTTGTAAATGCAAAGGGCGAGATCAGGGGCTTTGCAGGTCTGGAGAACTACAGATACACATACGGAAGGAAGGACTTTCCCCAGGCTCTGAAGCATACTCTTTTAATTGCGGCGATCAACGTTCCTGCCACGCTGATCATAACGATATCTCTTGCGCTCCTTGCCAACAAGCGGCGCAGGCTCAGTCCCCTGTACGAAACGCTGTTCACCATGCCCATGTCGGTCTCCATGTCGGCAGCCTGTATGATCTTCAAGTCCATGTTCAGCCCCAGCGTGGGTATCATCAACTACGTGTTCGGCCTCAAGCTTGGGTGGTTCGAGAGCAGGGAGACAGCGCTTGCGGCTTGTCTGATCCTGACTATCTGGATGGGAATCGGGTTTGATTTCCTGCTGATGCTCTCCGCGCTCAGGGGAATCCCTTCCCACATAATCGAGGCTACCCGTGTGGACGGAATCAGCCCGCTGAGGAGAATCTTCAGGGTCCAGATCCCGCTTATCTCTCCCACGATCTTCTATGTGTTCTGCACGAACTTCGTGCTGGCCATGATGACCAGCGCCCCGATGATAATAATCATGGGAGTCAGCGCGGAATCGTCCGCAACCAGCACTCTGATGTCGATGATGTACCAGAGCGGTTTCTCCAGTTCCGATTACGGACTTGCCGCGGTACTGAGCATAACGGCCTTTGTGCTTACCCTGGGATTCACGATCCTGTCGTTCGTGTTCGAAAGAAAGAGGGTGCATTACCAATGATGAGACTGAAAACCAAAAACACCATAAAAGATACCGTGGTCTCGATCATTGCCATCGCAATCGGGCTGATCATCATCTTCCCGATAATCTACTGCGTCTGCGGCGCCTTCAAGACGGAGAGCGAATTCCTTACGCCCAATCTCCTTCCCGGGAGCTTCAGCTATACGAAGAACTTCTCCGATGCCCTCAGGAAGGGAGACCTTCTGCGCTACATCGGGAACTCCTTCATCGTGGCTTTCTTCGGAACCCTGATAAGGATGGTTCTGTCCATCCTGGCGGCCTATGCCTTCGCGTACTTCGATTTCAGGTTCAAGAATGTCCTGTTCTTCCTGATTCTGGGAACGATGATGATTCCAGGCGATGTCCTGCTTGCCACCAATTATCTCACGATATCCAAACTGCACATGCTCAATACTTATTTCGCATGCATGGTGGTCTCTTTCGTGAGCGCATCGCAGATGTTCATGCTGCGCCAGCGCTTCATGTCGGTACCGAGGGACATGAGGGAAGCGGCCCAGATCGACGGGTACGGAGACCTGAGCTACCTGATTACGATTCTTATTCCGATCTGCAGGCCAGTCATCACGACGCTGTTCGTCCACAGTTTCATCAACCTGTGGAACGCCTATCTCTGGCCGCTGATCGTAACCGCAAGCAAGCCGGCCATGAGAACCATCATGGTCGGAATAACCAAGCTCAATTCGTGGGAGGACGAGAACTATCAGCTGGTTCTCGCGGGAGTGTGCATTTCGCTGATTCCATCGATGATACTCTTCATCATCATGCGGAGGAACATGAGGAAGGGTGGCATGGAGGGATCCCTGGTAGGTTGAATATTACGGTTCGTGGAACCGTTCTGATATTAATGGAGGAAAAAATGAAAAAACTGCTTTTTGTCATTTGTGTTGTTCTTGTTTCGGCAGCCATGCTTTTCGCATCCGGAGCTCCTGAGCAGAAAAAGGAAGAGACCAAAGTTGCATTGGGTTCCGCCCCGGTGACAATCACATTCTGGCACTGCGCTTCCGACGATGCCGGCGTTCTCATGGACAAATACATCAAGGAGTTCAATGAGACCAACAAGTATCAGATCACCGTCAATGCCATCTACCAGGGCCAGTATTCCGATGCCACGACCCTGATGAAGACCATCCTTTCGGCAGAGAACTACTCCGAGCTTCCGGATATCATGCAGCTGGATGCCACGGGAAAGGTTGCCTTCTTCGATTCCGGAAAGGCCTTCACGATCGATGATGCCGAGGCCTATTTCGGGCAGAGCATCAGGGGCGATTATCTTGAAGGCGCCCTCGGAAACTGGGAGTACAGCGGCTCTCAGCTCGGACTTCCGTTCGCAACTTCGACAACCGTCACATACTACAACAAGGACCTTCTGGCCAAGGCAGGATGGGATCACTGTCCCGATACCTTTGCAGACATCATCAAGCTTTCGGCCGACATGAAGGCCGCAGGCATCAGTGCCGCAGCATACGGCACGGTTCCCAACTCGCCGACGCTTGCAAACTGGATCGGACAGCTCGGAAGCTACATCGTCAACTACAAGAACGGTTCCGAGGCATCCGCAACAAAGCTCGAGTGCATCGACAACGGTGCCCTGAAGACCTTCCTCACGGAATGGAAGGCCATGTACGATGCAGGCGCGCTGGTCAACCAGAGCCTCTCGACCAACCAGTTCATCGCAGGCGAGGTCGCCGTATTCACGAACTCATCGGCTAACGTCAGCAATATCCTCTCGAAGGTCAACGGAGCATTCGAGGTCGGAGCAGGCACATATCTGAGAGTCAACGACAGCGCTTCCTACGGCGCAACCGTTTCGGGATCATGTCTTGTCATGTTCGATTCAGGCGATTCGCTCAAGAAGGCGGCAACCTGGGAGTTCATCAAGTACATGACCGGAGAGGGCGTCCAGGTTGATTTCGCAATCGGCACAGGCTACACACCTGCATACAAGAGCGCTTCCGACAACGCAGCCTACAAGGAATTCCTTGCAGCTACACCGCAGTTCGCAGTCGCAGCAGATCAGCTTGCAAAGACTCCCGCCTCGATGAGATCGATCACCATCGGACCGTCCGTCGATTTCTACTACGCAATCCAGAACGAGGTCTCGGACATGCTGTCCAAGAACCTTGCCGTCGATGATGTAGTCAAGAGCATGGGCGATAACCTTCAGGCTCTGCTCGACAACTACCACAGGACAAATCCGTGAAGAGGTGAGCATGCCTATAAAAATCCGAACAATTGCCGTAACAGGGGAGAAGAAGACGGAAATCCTGAATCTCGAGACCCCGGATCTCGTGTACGGAGAAGTTCTGGTTAAGGTCCATGCCGTGGCCCTATGCACCCTCGAGCAGAGGATATTCAGGCGTGATGTCAAAATGCCTCTTCCGTGCACGGGCGGCCACGAGGTTTCCGGAGAGATTGCAGCCCTCGGTCCCGGCGTCGATGCCGGACGCTGGGCTGTCGGTCAGCGCGTGGCTGTCAGGATGCTCTACAACTGCGGCGAATGCTACTACTGCAGGACCGGACGCACCAATCTGTGTACAAAAGCCCTGAAGAAGCCTGTCAGGGAGGGCCTTCTGCCCGGTCCCGGAGGGCTTTGCGATTATGTGATCGTCAAATCCCAGGACCTTTTCGACATAGCCGACGGAATCTCCTATGAGGAGGCCGCTCTCACAGAGCCTCTGGCCTGCTGCGTCCACAGCGTACGCAAGGCCGATCTGCAGTTTGCGGACACCGTTGTGGTAATCGGCGGCGGAATCATGGGAATCAACCATGTCATGCTCTGCAAGAAGCGGGGCTGCAGGGTGATTCTTTCCGAGGTCGATCCCGCAAGAAGGGAGCTCGCCTCGAGGCTCGGTGCCGATGTCACCTTCAATCCGCTTGAGAAAGACCCCGTTGCCTATGTCAGGGAACTTACGGATGGACGCGGTGCTGACTGCGTGTTCAACACCACGGCAATTCCTTCGGTTGTCCCGCAGGCAATAGCCATGGTCGGAAAGACCGGAAAGATGGTCCAGTACTCCTCGATGCATCCCGATGCACCGGTGGAGGTGAGCCCGCAGATGCTCCATTCAAGCGAAGTCGTGCTCACAGGCTCCGTCAGTCCGACGGCCCTTGATTTCGATACCGCCAACAGGCTGATCAACTACAGGATTATAGATATGAAACCCGTCATTTTCGGGACATTCGAGTTTAAGGATGCGCAGGAGGCCTTCGAACAGTCAATCGTTCCGGGCACATTCCGCTGCATAATCACCGACTGAGAGCCATGGAAAAACATCTTGTCATTGTTTCATTCGATGCAATGGTCTGCGAAGACCTCGATCTGCTGAAAGACGGTCCTGTTTTCTCGAAATTCCTCAACGAGGGAGCCAGAGTGAACAGGATCAGGACAATCTATCCGTCGCTGACCTATCCGGCGCATACAAGCATGCTTACCGGCGCGCGCTGCGGAAAGCACGGCATCGTGAACAATGAGCCTTCGGAAACTGGCAACCTGAAGTGCGATTGGTACTGGTTCCATGACAAGGTCAGGATTCCCGATATCCACGATGCGGCCAAGAAGGCCGACCTGAGAACGGCCTCGGTCTTCTGGCCCGTCACCGGGGCTCACGGGAGCATCGATTACCTGATTGCAGAGTACTGGGCGCAGGGTCCTGAAGACACTCTTGAAAAGGCATACAAGAGGGCGGGGACCTCGGATGAGGTCTATGATGAGATAGTGAAGCCGGTGGAGAAGATCATAGCCTCATGGGAGCCTGCAAGCTCGGATGACGGCAAGACCGAGATGGCCTGCAGCATCATCCGCAGGTACAAACCCCATATCCTGACTCTACACCTCGGCCAGATCGACAGCTTCAGGCACAAGAACGGAGTGTTCAACGGAAAGGTGGCCGAGGGCGTCATGCGCAGCGAGCGCTACATGCAGATGATCTTCGACGCCTGCCGTGATGCCGGGATACTGGAGAATACCGATTTCGTGATCTGCAGCGACCACGGCCAGATCAACTACAGCCGGAGAATGAACCTGAACCTGCTCTTCGTGCGCGAGGGTCTTATAAAGACTGATGAGCACGGAAACATCACCGAATGGAAGGCCTGGGCCAAGAGCGCCAATTTCTGTGCCCAGGTCTATCTTTCCGACCCGGCTTTCTCGGACAGGGTCCACTGCGTTCTGAAGAAGGCATGCGAAGCCGGAGATCTGGGAATAGGACGGGTGATGACTGCCAAGGAGGCCCGCACTCGGTACGGCCTTTACGGGGATTTCTCCTTTGTGCTTGAAAGCGACGAGTCCACGCTGTTTTCCTCGAAGTGGACGGAGCCGCTGTTCTCTCCTGCGGAATCAGTGAGGGCCAGCCACGGCAATGATCCTGCTGTCGGTCCTCAGCCCGTTTTCCTCGGATATGGTCCCAGCTTCAGAAGCAGAGTTGTCCTTTCCGAAGGAGAAATCATAGACGAGGCACCTACCTATGCAAGGATTCTGGGCCTGGAGCTTCCCGATGCGGAAGGGGCCCCGATGTCCGCTCTCCTAAATATTTCTTGACGGCTATTTTTGCCGATGGTAAAATTTACGCAGAATTCCGAAGACTGAAATTGAGAGGTTTTAAGTGAAGGATGTGACTGCACAGGTTCTTGGAATTCTTGCCCTTTTGGCAATGGTGCTTTCATATCAGCAGAAGGAACGGAAGAGGTTGCTGTGGTTCCAGCTGGGGTCCAATGCCCTGTATGCCGTGAGCTACTTTCTTCTGGGTGCAAACACGATGGTCGTGATGTGCGCCGTCAATGTGGCCCGTTCCTTTGTTTTTTCGAAGAACGATACAAAATGGGGCAAAAGCCGCCTCTGGCTGTATCTGTTCCTAGCCGTGGCGCTGGTAGGCGGAATAATAACCTGGAGCGGTTGGCTCGATCTTCTGATCATCGCTGCAACGCTGCTTCTGACGGTTACCCTTTATTCCACCAATCTGCGGTTCATGAGGAAGGTTTTCCTGATTCTTCCGTTTATGTACATCGCCTACAACGTGGCGCATAAGTCGTACGGCGGAATCGGAAACGATGTTTTCTGCATCGTATCCGCATTGATCGCAATCTGGCGTTTTGACATTAAGAAAAAAAGTGCTGAGAAGGAAGAGGCCGGGCAAGATTCGGTCGGTTCCGGAGAAGCATGAAACCATCGATTGTATGACCCTGGAGTCCCTGTTGGGACAAGAGGAAAGCCCTGATCGTGTTAACTACGGTCGGGGTTTTATTGTTAAAAGGGTGGAATCTGAGGTTTTCCGGAGATGAAAAAAGGAGGAAATCATGTCGGAGAAAATGAAGGTTTTGGCAATCACAGGCGCAAAGAAGCCTGAAATCGTAGAGGTCGACCGCCCGGTTCCCGGTCCCGACCAGGTTCTTGTGAAGATTGACGGTACCGCAATCTGCACATGGGAGCAGAGAGTCTATGCAACCGGCAAATTCAAGATGCCGTTCCTGGGCGGCCACGAGGTCGTAGGACATGTCGTGGAGATGGGAAGCAAGGTGCGCACACGCGAGTACAAGGTCGGAGACCGTGTTGCCGTCAGCGTAATCAACTCCTGCGGAACCTGTTACTACTGCAGGCGCGGCGAGGAGAACCTCTGCGTCGATTCATATGCCAACCTCAGCGAGGACCTCGGAATGAACGGTCCCGGAGGATTCGCAGAATACAAGGTCGTTCCGCCCAACAAGCTCTGGAAGCTCAGGGATGACCTTCCCTGGGAGTACGGAACCTTCTCAGAGCCCCTGGCCTGTGTCTGCAACAGCGTCAGGAAGACCGACATCAAGCTCGGCGATGACGTAGTCGTCATCGGCGGCGGAATAATGGGTATGTTCCACATGATGGTTGCCAAGCTTCAGGGCGCCAGGGTAATCATGAGCGAGATAGACGAGGCGAGAAGAAAGCTCGCGGAAGAGCTTGGATGCGACATCACGTTCTCCCCGAAGGAGAAGGATGCCGTTGCATATGTCAAGGAACTGACGGAAGGCAGGGGAGCCGATGTGGTCTTCGATACCACGGTTCTGCCTGCGGTGGCAGCCCAGGCCATCGACATGGCCGGAAAGATGGGTCGCGTCGTCATGTATTCCTCTGTCATTCCCGCAGATCCGATTCCGCTCGATGCAAATGCCCTGCACAGCAGCGAGAAGGTTATCACGGGTTCTGTCAGCCCGTCGATCCAGTCGTTCGACACCGCCGTAAGGCTTCTGAACAAGGGCCTGATAAATCCGGCGAAGCTGCTCCACGGGGTATACTCGAAGGAAGATGCGGTCGAGGCATTCGAGACATCGATCAGACCCGACACCTACCGTGTCATCATAAAGTTCTGACGGAGGGTTGATGAAGGACTTCTCCTTTTGCGTTCCGACACGGTTCATCGTGGGCAAAGACAGCCCCGCGCATGTCGGAGAGCAGATTGCCGCATACGGCGGACACAGGGTTCTCATCGTAGATGACGGAGGTTCCTATCTCACGGAGCTTCTGCGCAGCGTGAGATCCTCGATCGAACGGGAGGGCCTTGAAGCGTTTGAGATCGAGCACAAGGCCGTTTCCCCTCGGCTGTCCATCGTCATGGAGGGAGTTAGGTTCTGCAGGAAGAACGACATAGATTTCATCCTTGCAGTGGGCGGCGGAACCGTCATGGATACCGCTAAGGCGATTGCCTTTTTCTGCGAGAACGACGGAGATCTGACCGAGTATGTTCTGTACAGGAAGTCCAGTCCCAGATGCAGGAAGGTCGCCAGCGTCGTGACGCTGAGCGGAACCGGAAGCGAGGTTTCCGCCACCGCCATGATAATCGATGACAGGCAGGAGCCCGGAATAAAGTATCCGCTGTTCCAGGAATCCATCAGGTTCCTGTTCTCTGTGATGGATCCGTCCCTGACATGTACGCTTCCCATGAGGACCACGATGGCGGGAGCCTTCGATGCTATCACGCATGTCATGGAGCACTATTTCTGCGGCCCAAGCGGCTACGACTTGCAGGACCGCATGTGCGAGGCCGTGATGAGTTCCATCATGGCCAACATGAGGGCGGTGAAGGACAACCCCGCCGATTACGGTACAAGGGCGCAGCTGCAGATGGGTTCCACGCTTGCCAACAGCACGCTGCTTGGAATCGGCTGCGACAGCGACTGGGCAGTCCACTACATGGAGAACCCGGTGACCACGCTGACGCACAACCTGCACGGCAGCACTCTTGCAATCATTTCGGTCGCATGGATGCGCTACTGCTACGGAAGGGACCTGCCAAAGGCCGTGAACTTCGCAAGAAGGGTCATGGGCGTTGCGCCGCAGGCCACTGACGAGCAGACCGCGATCAAGGGAATCGATGCCTTGGAGGAGTTTCTCCGTGAGATGGGACTGCCTGTGAGGCTGAGTGAAATAGGAATCAAGCCGGATCTGTTCCCGGTTCTTGCGGACAGAGCCCTGCAGACCGCAGGGTCGGAAAGGGTGGGAGGAGTATCGCATCTCACCCGCGATGAAGTCATGGAAATCTATAAACTGGCTGAATGATTACGGAGGTCAAAAGGAATGCTGGTAAGTATAAAGGAGATGCTCGGCCGGGCAAAGGCCGAAGGATACGGAATTCCCGCGGTATCCGCAGGAAATGAAACGACACTGCGTGCTGCAATCGAAGAGGCCGAGAAGGCCAATTCCCCGCTGATCGTCCTTGTAGGCTACTATTTCACGGATGCCGTGAACTACTACTCGAGGCTGATCGAGGATTTCTCGAAGGCTGCAAGTGTTCCGGTAACCGCCATGTGGGACCACTCTGCCGATTTCAAGCACTCGGTGCGTGGAATCCGCGCAGGCATGCCGTCGATCATGGTTGACAGATCATCGTTGCCATATGCCGAGAATGTGGCCCAGACAAAGGAACTGGTCCGCATCGCACATGCCGTCGATATCGATGTCGAGGCTGAGATCGGACATGTCGGCGGAGCCGATGAGGATATGGGTGCAGACAGCGAGAACGCACTGACCGTACCTTCCGAGGCCGTCAGCTTCGTAAAGGAAACGGAGTGTGACTGCCTAGCAGTTGCAATCGGAACCGCACACGGAGCATACAAGGGTGTTCCCAAGATCAGATTCGACCTTCTCAAGGAGCTTGCCGAAAAGGTTCCCGTACCGCTTGTCCTGCACGGAGGAAGCGGAACCGGAGACGAGAACATCTCCAAGGCCTGCAGAATGGGAATCACCAAGGTCAACGTGGCCAACGAGCTCATGAAGGCCAGCTACGATGCCCTGGAGGCATACGGAATGGACGGCAACAGGGCCTACAAGTTCTGGCCGGTCCTCGAGGAAGGCTACAGGAAGCAGGTCGCACACCTGTTCGAAGTGTGCGGATGCGCGGGCAAGGCATGGCCGGCAAGGCAGGTCTTCACCGCCAAGTTCATGAAATGATTCTAATTTCCGAATAGGAAGGATGATAGAAAAACAAATCAAAAGGAGAGAGAGACATGAAAAAACTGATTTCACTACTGTTGGTTCTTGCTCTTGCAGTTTCATTCTGCTTTGCAAACGCTGCAGCTGAAGCACAGGCACCTGCTGCTAAGGTTGAATACAAGGATACCGCCGTCATCGGTTTCCAGACAAAGACCTCCAGCATCAGCCCGCCTACCCAGACAAGCGTCATGCACAGGTTGTTCTTCAACCTCACACACGACACTCTGGTGGATTACGACGAGGAAACCTCCAGCTTGAAGCCGGGCCTTGCCAAGTCCTGGACCGTAAGTGACGATTTCAAGGTCTGGACATTCGTTCTCAGAGACGATGTCTACTTCCACAATGGAGAGAAGTTCACTGCGGATGACGTTCTCTTCACATGGGAATTTGCAAAGGATGACGGAAGTACGAACGCCACCGTCAAGACAACTTACAACAAGATCGAGGCAATCAGGGTCATCGATGATACAACCGTCGAAATCACCCTGAAGAACGGTGACATCGATTTCCTGTACACCTATTCGAACGAGAGCTACTCGGTTCTCAACAGGGAAGCAGTAACCGCCGATGCAGCCAAGGGCCCCGGAATCGGAACAGGTCCGTACATGAACGATGAGTTCGTGGTCAGCGATCACAC
>JAEEGL014766878.1_pt1 | contig 11297 bp, 11 predicted proteins | sample 9134231 | NCBI WGS metagenome assembly JAEEGL01 (sample SAMN16246548, study PRJNA631951) | gut metagenome | biome: gut microbiome; feature: rumen; material: fiber-attached | host: Bos | place: Iran: Karaj | collected 2018-10
AGGCCCCGGTCGCAGAGCCTGCGTTCATAAGCGGTACAGTGCCAGGTATGATATACAAAGTGTTCCCGGTCCGGGTCGCACTCGACGGTTTCAACGGGGCCGAAAGCAAGGTTCCCCCGGATTTTCACATGGAAAAGTTCCTCTTTCCTTTTTGCAAGGGCCCTGTCCAGCAGAACCGGGAAACAGACGTTTGCCGCCTAATCCACCCAGTCTCCGCTTTTCACAACTTTTACGGCTTCCTCCGGTGCACGGAGTTTTGCCCGGTATTCATCTTCGTATCTGTTCATCGCTGTCCTTCTGATCCGGCTGCCCTCCTGCCTGCTTCAAGGCAGCGGATGTTTGCTTCCTGATACTGCTGCTTTACACATGCGCACACTGCGCTTTCCCAGTCTATGCCGTCCAGCCCTGCCGCCTCGATCAGGGCGCCCAGCATCACCATGTTCATACCGCGCGGATTTCCCTGCTCCTTCGCGATGGCGGCTGCGTCGACAATCACGGTTTCCGTCTTTCCGGCTACGGCTTCGGGGATCCCGGCCGGATATGCGCATTTTCCGCTCTGGATCGGGAGCGAGGGCTGCTCATAGCGGCTCACCACGGCCTTACCGCCTTTTTTCAGCATATTCAGGGCGCGCATCGCTTCCATTGCTTCAAAAGATACCAGCACGTCCGCTTCGCCTTCCCCGATCACCGGGGACCAGACTTTCCGGCCGTACCGGACGGAGGTGGAAACCGAACCGCCGCGCTGGCTCATGCCGTGGATTTCACTCATTTTGACGTCGTACCCGGCCATAATCAGGCCTTCCGTCAGGATCCTGCTCGCGAGGATTGTCCCCTGTCCGCCGACGCCCACCAGGACGATACTCTTTGTTCCGTCTGTCATGCTTTTCCCTCTCCAGATACAAAAACGGCGCCTGCCGGGCAGATCTGCAGGCAGACCGTACAGCCGGTGCACTGCACAGGATCGATTTTCACCTTGCCTGTATTTTTGTCGAACGACATCGCCGGGCAGGCGGCGCCCAGGCATTTCCGGCAGCCGATACATTTTTCCGGGTCGACCGCACACTGTTTCCGGGTAAGGTCAAATTCCTCCCGGTCCGCCTCCGTCATCTTTTTCAGGACGCAGGGCCACCGGGTGATCAGGACGACAGGGCCTTCTTTCACCGCTTCGTATGCCCAGTCAAGCGCATTCCTTACCTGCTCAAGGTCAAGCGGGTTCATCGATTTTACGCGGACGGCCCCCAGCGCGCGGGCAATGGTTTCAGCGTCCATCGATACCGCGGGATCACCCTTAAGGGAAAATCCGGTGCCAGGGTTCTGCTGGTGCCCGGTCATCCCGGTCGTCCGGTTATCCATAATACAGCAGATGACGCGGGAATTGTTGTATATGACCTCTTCGAGCGAAACGATGCCTGTGTGGAAAAAGGTCGAATCCCCCATATAAGCGACCACCGTTTTATCCTGCCCGCTCGAAAGGAAAGCCTTCGCCATCCCGTGTCCGAGGGAAAAAGCAGCACCCATGCAGATCGCCATATCCTTCGCGTTTAAGGGATCCCCGCCGCCGAGCGCGTAGCACCCGATATCGCCGACCATGACTGTATTTTTCCGTTTGGACAGTTCATAGATAAAACCGCGGTGGGGACAGCCGGCGCATAAAGCGGGCGGCCTGTCGGCAAGAAACGATGCGTCCGGACCGGGGCCATCCGGCTTGTCCCCGAACAGCGCCTGCCGGAGAATGGACGGATTCAGTTCTCCGCACAGCGGTATCTTTTCTTTCCCGATACAGGCAATACCGGCCGCTTTGATCTGCTCTTCCATAAAGGGATCCAGCTCCTCGATCACATAAAGCGTCCCGACGTGCTCGGCAAACTCCCGGATCAGGTCAGTCGGAAGCGGGTTGGTCATACCCAGTTTCAGATAAGAGGCTTTATCTCCGAATACTTCGCGCGCATATTCGTAGCATACCCCGCTGCAGACGACGCCCGGCGCGTTTTCACTGTCCGCGTACTCAGCCCGGTTATACTTGCAGTGATTGGAAAACTCGGACAGTTTCATGTCCCTCTCAAGCATCTTCTGCCGGAGGATCCGGGATACCGCCGGCACCGGGTCGTTCTTCATCCGGTTGCGCACATAAGGAACCGCCGGCTTTTCCGTCCGCTCCCCCGTTTCCGTCATGGATTTGGAATGACAGACACGCGTAGTCATCCGGAACATGACAGGAACGTCGAACCGTTCGCTGATATCAAACGCGTCGCGGATCATATCCAGGGTCTCCTGGGAATCCGAAGGCTCCAGCATCGGAAGTTTCATGAATTTCGCGTAGTTGCGGTTATCCTGCTCGTTCTGGGACGAATGCATGCCCGGGTCGTCTGCGGACACGAACACCATACCGCCGCTTACGCCCATGTACGCAAACGTAAAAATCGGGTCCGCCGCGACGTTCAGGCCGACGTGCTTCATCGCCGCCAGGGACCGCACGCCTGCGACCGACGCGCCAATCACGGCTTCCATGGCCGCTTTTTCGTTGGGAGCCCATTCCGCCGTTACTTCCGGGTAATCCGCAAGGTTCTCGAGGATTTCCGTGCTCGGCGTTCCGGGATAGGCCGACGCAAAAACCACGCCCGCTTCATAGGCGCCGCGGGCTGCCGCTTCGTCGCCGGTCAAAAACAATCTGCTCATCTGTTTCCTTCCTTTTCCGGCCGGTTTTTGGTTCCCGGCATTTTCCATGTATCGTAGACATATTTAAAAAGATAAGGCGTTGCGAAAGCGCTGATGACAACCGCGCAGGCAAGCTGCGCCGACGCTCTTTCCACATAAGGCTCCCATACGGGGTCCAGCTCCGCTATCAGGAAGGGCACTGTAATGCTCAGTCCCGCGACGGCACTTAACGCTGTTCCGCAATATCCCTTCTGTCTGAGTATCAGGCGGTCGGCCAGCACCAGAGGTATCAGGTTCAGGACGGAAGAAATAACGAACAGGAGAATTCCGGGCAGGAGGGCTGAACCCGCGATCTTCAGATTGACGTTGCTTCCCATGCTGATGCCCAGGAAAGGAAGCAGGATGGAAATGCCGCTTTTGGTGAATTCCCGGAGATCGTGATCCGCTTCGCCCAGGATCATTCCCAGAAAGTATAAAAGCACTGTGGAAAGAACCGCCCTGATGTCCACTCCGTATCCTGCCGAAAATCCCAGAATGCAGATCGGGAGATACGGCATGCCGACGAGACCGTACCAGGCGTATCCCGCCCGGTCAATTTCATCTCCCCGGTCGTGCATCAGCGCGAGATACAGCGCCGGGTTGAAGCTGACCGTCGCCGTAACAAACGCCACTGTAGGAATTCCCAGGAAAGCGTCCCGTCCGAAAATCCGCATTACCGCCATGCAGGCCAGAAGACCGGCCGCGATTTTCACAACCGTCAGCAGACCTGCCCTCTTCACGCTGAGCTTCAGGCTGGCCGGGCGGGTCTGGATACCGGAAAGCAGCACCATGATCCCCGCGATGGTCATCGTGGATTTGTTGGTAAAAACGGCAGTCAGCGGATCGCCGATCACTAAAAACGGTTTGCAGAATGTGCTGAGGACGGCAGAAATGAACAGCGGCACTGTCATCATCCCTGCCGGAACTTTCTGAATCGTTTTGAGAATTTTCATAGTCTACTGTACAAGATATTCCGCACCGTTGTACCGGTACGCGGCACGATGAATGATCTCGCCTGTCAGCGGATCATAACTTATGATCTGGACATCGTCATAAAAATGGTCCTCCATGTCCAGAATGTTGCCCGACATATCGCCGTCCGCGTACAGATTCCGGAAACTGTCCGAAACCAGGAGGCTTAATGACCCCATTGCTGTAGGAATGTCCGAAACGGTCTGTCTGGAAGGGATCTCCCGGATAAGGCCGCTTCCCGTATCGCGGATAAGAATATAACCCAGTCCTGCCTGCCTCGCTTTTTTGAATCCTGGCGCGTTATCGCCCGTCAGATGTTCGATCAGCCGGCTGAACTGCTGGTCGCGGATCGCGTCCGACCCTTCGCGGACAAAGACGATGACGCCGTACGGGCTGAAGGAAAGTTCGTTCATCCGGCCGTACAGATCATAAATCTCGTCGTCCTTTTCCAGGTTTTCCATGAGGAGGTGGTACTGTCTCAGCCGCTCCTCCCACCGTTCGCAGCCTTCCTGCTCCCTGCGGTCCTCGAGCGCGAAGTTTTCGCTCAGGAAACGGCCGATATAAGCGGTCACTTTTTCCGCTCCCGTGTGATTCAGGTGCCCCTGGTCGTTGAAATCCGTATACGCGTTGACCTCCGACATCCTCAGGAAATTGATGTTCGGGACGCCCATGGATTCTGCGATCAGCGCCGCCCCGTTGGCAGTCCGCCAGTCGGTTTCCGTTTCGTGGAACGGGAGTGTTACGACAACCACCCCGATTCCGTTTTCCCGGCATTCCTCGATCAGCCGGATCAGGTATTCGGCGCCCACGCTGGGCGCTTCCATGCCGGCGTCCTTCAGATACGCGACGCTGTGTATTTCCCCGGCATACGTTTTAAAACGCATTTCCGCGCCCATCATAGTGTTCCGGCTGGCCCTGCCGCGGAGCCTCCGGAAATCGTTTTCATGCAGGTCCGACCACCGGCTGTGGTACGTTATGAACGGGAACAGGAACTGCTTCCGGATCGAAGGATCCAGGATCAGGTCTTCGACCGCTTCTTTTTTCAGGCGGGAATAAGGAAAGCAGTCGATGTTGTAATGGAGCTGTTCCACCGACGTGTTGATTTCATCTTCCGAAGCGCCGCCCCGGACGTCCTGGTACTGGTAATCCCGTTCCATCATGTACGTGTCGACAACGACGACTTTCGGTTTGCAGTACTGCAGCGCCAGTCGCAGTTCCCAGTAGGTTTCCGGCATTTCGCTCCCATGGCCGCCCATGTTGTAGGACGTGAAACCGTACTGCTCGTACAGGTCAAGCGGGTTTACCCCGTTGATCATATGGGAAGATCCCAGGAAAAGGACGTCGATCTGGTCCGACAGTTCAAAAAAATCGGCGTATTTTGCCCGGCTGTCCCCGCGCTCCAGGATCCGGGCCGCAGCCGCAAGGATTCCCGCAAGACACACTCCGAACAGGAGAATAATACCCAGTTGTAAAATCGTTTTTTTCTTCATCGGCCTTATCCGGTATTAAAACTGCCGGTAAATGAAATTTGCCGCGTCATAGCCCGGGCCCCAGACCCCGAAAATGACGATAAACGTAACTGCCGCGAGGAGAAATACAAAACGGAAAATCCCGTTCTGCTCCTCCAGTTTTTCACGGACGGGTATTCCTTTTTTCGACAGATAGTCCACTGCGAACAAAAGAACTGTCCCGACAAACAGAATCTCAAGGTTGGCCCGTTCCAGGCCGAGGTTCAGGAGGCTCCCGTCAAACCAGCTCCACAGCGAAAACGTAAAACAGCGGCGCAGGATGAAGCATGCTTTTTCAAGCGACTCCGCCCTGAAAAAGATCCAGGCCAGATCGACAAACAGGAACGTCAGCACACGGTTCAGCAGATGATGCGACGCCTTCTGCCGGTCGACGGACAAATACGAAAGCACGCGGTCCCTGGCCGGCCTTGTGATATAGGAACAGATCTGGTACGCTCCGTGGATGAGTCCCCAGACCAGGAAAGTAAGGCCTGTCCCGTGCCAGATCCCGCTCACCAGGAATACCAGCATAAGGTTCAGGTACTTTCTGGCAGTTCCCTTCCGGCTCCCGCCCAGCGGGATATAGACGTAATCCCTGAGCCACGTAGAAAGAGAGATATGCCAGCTGCGCCAGAACTGGGGAATACTCTCGGACAGGTAGGGCTGCCTGAAATTTTCCGTAAGGGAAATTCCCAGGATTTTCGCCGCTCCGAGCGCGATAGCGGAATAACCTGCGAAATCACAGTAAATCTGCATGGAATAGCAGACCGTCGCGAAAAAGACGGTGCTTCCCTCGAAGGCGGCCGGCGCCGCGTATACCGTATTTACCGGAACCGCGAAACGGTCCGCCAGGATCATTTTCAGGAAATATCCCCAGACCATGATCATGAATCCGTCCGTCATCCGGTCGAAATCAAAATTCGTATCCGCCTTCAGCTGCGGCAGGATTTTCCCCGCGCGGCCGATCGGGCCGGACACAATTTTCGGAAACAGGAAAAGGAAACCGGCAAAGGTCAGGAAATCCCATTCGGCCGGGATTTCTCCCCGGTAGACGTCGGCCAGGTAGCCGATTGCTTCCAGCGTATAAAAGGAAAGTCCGACAGGTACGATCAGCAGCCGGCTGTCGATTTTTCCGCCGTATTTAAACGCGCACAGAATAAGCAGGAGAAGGACAACCGATCCCGCCAGCACCCAGGCCGACAGTTTCCGGTCTTTCAGATTTTCAATAAAGATCCCGCTGAAATAAGCCGCCGTCGTTACGGCCGCCAGGACGGCAAGAAACCACGGATGGACCGCGGCATAGAAATAAGCGCTGGCCAGAAGGAGCCAGACGCTCTTCAGAATATGCATTTTCCCGGGAATCAGGTACCAGACCAGCACCACGAGCGGGAAAAAAAACAGGAATTCAGCCGATACAAACTGCATATCAATCTCCGACACTTTTTCTATATTAGTATACAACAAATGATTGCACAATAACTGCCTGCCGCAGCCGAATAGGAGTATACTGGATATGGACATCAAACAGTCCCTGCCGCGGCTGCGGGCTGCCGTTTATCCCGCTCCTTTGCAGGCATGGCTGAATAACCGGATTACGGAAAGGAGAGATTATATGAAGCCTTCAATGAAAAAGTACTTTGCTGAAGCTGTCGGCACGGCTGTCCTGGTCATTATGGGCTGCGGCACAGCCATGCTGGTCGGGTGCGACGCCGAAAAGGGCGGCGGTTATATCCTGACCGCTCTCGCGTTCGGCCTGACCATTATTGCCATGGCTTACAGCATCGGGAACATTTCCGGGTGCCACATCAATCCTGCCGTTTCACTGGCGGTCTATCTGCGCGGCGGGCTTAGCAAGGACGACCTGGTCCGCTATGTCGGCGCCCAGCTGATCGGCGGATTCGTCGGCTGCTGCATCCTGGCCTGCGTCTTCGCTTTCGGCGGAGTCACGGATATGACCGGCGGTTTCGGAGCCAACGCGCTGGGCGGCGTAAACGGGAGCTGCATCGCCGGACTCCTTACTGAAATTATCCTGACCTTTATTTTTGTCCTGACTATCCTGGGCGTTACGTCCGAAAAATTCCAGCACGGTTCCCTGGCCGGCCTTGTGATCGGCATGACACTGACCTTCGTCCACATCCTCGGCATCGGCCTGACCGGCACTTCCGTCAATCCCGCACGGAGTTTTGCCCCCGCAATCTTCGCCGCTGCCAAAGGCAACTCCGCTCCGCTGGCCGCGCTGTGGGTTTTCATTGCCGGACCGCTGATCGGCGCTTATCTGGCGGCAAAATTCTATACCTTCCTGGAGAAGGAAGACTGACCTTATCCCGTACTGAATAACAAATCCGGAAAAATAACAGGGGCGGATGCCGTTTGCAGGTATCCGCCCCTTTATTCTCTTTTTCAGCCGGCCGGTATGCTTTATAGCGTCTGTTTACAGCCGCGTCACCACTTCTTCCACGGGCTTGCGCAGCGTGTGCTTAGCAAGCGGCCTGCCTTTTTCTTCATCGGCATATCCCAGGGGCATCATCAGTACCGGGTATTCGTTGGCCGGCAGGTCCAGCGCGGTTTTAATGCCGGAAGGCGAGAAATTGTTTACCCAGCAGGTCGCGGCGCCCAGTTCCGCTGCCTCCAGCATCACGTGGCTCGCTAAAATCGCGCAGTCCTGGTCGCCGGAAATCTTGTCTTCGTACCGGTAAGTCGCGTTTTCATCATAGACGAACAGCAGGACAATTCCCGCCCCATAGGTGCAGGGAGTATTGGCGCGCGCTTTTTCAAGCGCCTCTTCGCTCTCCAGGACATAAATCTTTACAGCCTGAGCGTCTTTTGCCGTCGGGGCAATCCGCGCCGCTTCCAGGACCTTCGCCAGTTTTTCCTCTTCCAGTTTCTTTGTGCTGAAGCATTTGCAGGAATACCGTTTCCCTGCCAGTTCAAGAAAATCCAACATAATTACCTCTATTCCGGAGCGCTTTGCGCGACGGGGCGGCGGGAAATTCGCGAATGCGATTTCCCGTCTGCCATCAGGGCTGTTTGCAGCGCTCCTTCACAAACAGCCGTGTGAAAAATCAGCACATCAGTGTGATTTTTCACACTATTTCCTCCCATAATAAGCCGCGAGTCGGCTGACCGCGAAAATCACGTCATCCACGTCCTGATCCGTCATCCCGTTCGAAAGCGGGAGCGTCAGGATCTGTTCGTACAGTTCCTCCGCCTTCGGGCAGATCCCTTTCCTGTATCCGAGTTTTTCATAGTAAGGGAACCGGTAAACCGGGATGTAATGAACATTCGGAATGATATTCTCCGCCGAAAGCGCTTTATACAGTTCCGCGCGGCCGATGGTCCAGCGTTCGGGAACCATCCGCAGGATATACAGGTGTCTGACCGTATCGCTGCCGGGGGTCTCTTCCTGCACAAACAGGCCCGGGATCTTCCGGAAGGCCTCGTCGTACCGCTGCACGATTTCTTTGCGCCTCTTCGCGAATACAGGCAGTTTTTTCAGCTGGCTCCCGATCAGCGCCGCCTGCATATCGGTAATCCGGTAATTGGTGGAAAGCGCGATCTGCTCATAGTACCAGGGACCGTCGGAAGGATGCGCCATCAGTTCCGGATCCCTCGTAATCCCGTGTGTCCTGAAATACAACAGCTTCCGGTAATACTCTTCATTATCCGTCAAGACCGCTCCGCCTTCGCCGCCGCAGATCGTTTTTACAGGATGGAAGCTCATGGTCGTCATGTCCGCGATCGAACCGACTTTCCGGCCTCTGTACACCGTTCCGATCGAATGGGCAGCGTCCTCGATAATCACCGGACGTCTCCCGTTTCTGCCTGCTTCTTCCGCAATCCGGAAAACAGCGTCGTGGTCCGCAGCCTGCCCGCCGAAATCGACGGGAATAATTGCCGCTGTCCGCGGTGTGACGCATTTTTCGACCGATACGGGATCGATCTGGTAGGTCCGTTCGTCGATGTCGGCAAAAACAGGCCTTGCCCCGCAGTACAGCGCGCAGTTTGCGGAAGCCGCGAACGTAATCGGGGTAGTGATGACTTCGTCCCCTTCCCCTATGCCGGCTGAGAGACAGGCGATATGAAGCGCGGCCGTCCCATTGGCGCAGAGAACCGCGTATTTCGCGCCGGTCACACGGCAGAGTTCCCGTTCCGTTTCCTCAATCGCGGGACCGCAGGTCAGGAAATCACTTTTCAGGACCCGGACGACCGCTTCGATATCCTGATCGTCCACCAGCTGGTGTGCGTAGTAAATCTTTTCTTTCCTGACAGGCATTCCGCCGGCATAAGCCGGAACAGAGCCTTTTCCCGCGTTATTCATGCAAGTCCAGCTCCTTCAGCCGTTTCCGGATGTCTTCCACCGAAAGCCACTCGGTGTTATTTCCGGAAGAATAAGCAAATCCGTCCGCGACCTTGACGCCGGACGGATCCGGCACCTGCCTGGTATGGAACGTGATCTGCGGATAAATCACATAGTTCTTTTCAAATTCATAAGTCGTCGAAGAATCTTCCGGCGTAACCATGATTTCATGGAGTTTTTCGCCCGGCCGGATCCCGGTCTCCTTCGTCGTGCAGCCGGGAAGCATCGCTTCCGCCAGGTCCCTGACGTAGAAAGACGGGATTTTACTGATAAACGTTTCACCGCCCTTTGCTTCCGCGAGCGCTTTCAGCACCAGCCCGACACCCTCTTCCAGCGAAATCCAGAAACGGGTCATCCGGTAATCCGTGATCGGAAGACAGGTTTCGCCTTTGTCAATCAGGCTCTGGAAAAATGGGATGACGCTGCCGCGGCTTCCGGCGACGTTCCCGTAGCGGACGATTGAAAAATTGATATCCTTGTTGCCCGCGTACGAATTGGCGGCGATGAAAAGTTTGTCGGACACCAACTTGGTCCCGCCGTAGAGATTGACCGGATTCACCGCTTTATCCGTAGACAGGGCGACGACCTTTTTTACGCCGGTATCCAGACAAGCGTCGATGACGTTCTGAGCGCCGCCGACGTTGGTCTTGATTGCTTCCGCCGGATTATACTCGCAGGCCGGGACCTGTTTGAGTGCAGCTGCGTGGATACAGTAATCCACGCCTTCCAGTGCACGCGCAAGTCTGTCCCTGTCGCGGACGTCGCCGATGAAATAGCGCATCTTATCCGCATGGGCAGCAAAAAAAGGATCATTGCCCATCATGAACTGTTTGAACTCGTCCCGTGAATAGATAATGACCTTTTTAGGCGTATCGTGTTCGAGAATCCACCGGGAAAAACACTTTCCGAAAGACCCGGTGCCCCCGGTGATCAGGATCGTTTTGCCGTTCAGTAATTCACTCATACGTACTATGCCTCTAACTGATGTTTGTGCTGATCCCAATGCCTTCTGATGCATTCGTAGGTTTCTTCGTCGATCAGGTGCTCGATCCGGCAGGCTTCCCGCTCCGCCGTATCAGGCGACACGCCGATCGCCGACAGGCAGTTCGTCAGCAGTTTATGCCTGGAATACGTCCTTTCCGCAATCTCGCGGCCGGAAGGCGTCAGTTTGATATAACCGGTCTCGTCCATCTCGATTTTCCCCGAATTCCGGAGTTTTTTCATTGCGATACTGATGCTCGGTTTTGAAAAGCCCATTTCATTGGCAATATCGATGGACCGGACCATCCCGTTCCGGTGTGTCAGGATCAGGATGGTCTCCAGGTAGTCTTCTTCCGATTCATGCACAGTTGCGTTAATGGCTCCCATAATGATTTTTCCTTTCATTCCGATATGGTAAGTCGGCAGCTGCCATCACGTATAACAACAGATGTATTTACAGAATCCGGCAATCAGAAACGCATAATCAGCGCCGCGTAGGCCGGCAGGTCGAATGTGAGCCGGTACGGCCGTCCGTCGCATTCTTCCGGTTTTGCTTTAAATTTCTTCGGTACCGGACAGTCCCCGGTTCCGCCGAATTTCTCTTCCGTACTGTTCAGGATAACTTTGTATTCTCCGGCTTCCGGGACGCCCACACTGTAACCTTCCCGTTTCACGGGCGTCATGTTGAGCACGAACAAAAGCCGCTCCGGACTTTCTTCGGCTTTCCGGAAAAAGCTGAAAATACTCCGGTCCTTATCATCCGCGTTGATCCACTCGAAGCCCGC
>JAEEGL015625421.1_pt1 | contig 11297 bp, 6 predicted proteins | sample 9134231 | NCBI WGS metagenome assembly JAEEGL01 (sample SAMN16246548, study PRJNA631951) | gut metagenome | biome: gut microbiome; feature: rumen; material: fiber-attached | host: Bos | place: Iran: Karaj | collected 2018-10
AGCGCATCAGCATCCGCGACACGCGTGGCATCATCGACGCCATCCTCGATGGCAGCATTGAGAAGGCCCCGACCAAGATGATCCCGTACTTCAACTTCGAAGTGCCGACCGCATTGCCGGGTGTCGACCCGAACATCCTCGACCCGCGCGACACCTACGCCGACAAGAACGCTTGGGAAGAGAAAGCCAAAGACCTCTCCTCACGCTTCATCAAGAACTTCGAGAAGTTCACGACGAACGCTGCCGGCAAGGCTTTGGTGGCCGCTGGACCAAAATTGTAAAACAAAAACAAATCGTAAACCATTGTAGAGACGTAGCGCGCTACGTCTCTACATTTTTCAAGAAACAGTTATAATTTCCAGAAAATAGCATCTAATATTAATGGCATATATTTTGTAATACGAAACAACGTTAAAACAACACAAAATAACTAATCCTTTAAAAAATGAAGAAAACCCTTAGAAGACTTGCCCCCGTGGCACTCATCCTCCTTGGATTTGCGACCCTTTCATTCATGGCCAAAGGTGGCATCACACTGCGCTTGAAGCCACAACAAGGGAAGACTTACACCCTATCGACGAAGTCGAACACGATGATGATGATGGATGTGCAAGGCCAAACCATGAACCAGTCACAGAGCATGGAGTTCCACCAGACCTTCACGCCCAAAAATGTCACCGACAAGGAATCGATGATCGAGACACAAGTTGAAGCCATCAAAATGACGGTATCGGTGATGGGCCAAAAGCTCGAGTACGACTCGGAAAACCCCGAGAAGACCAGCCCCATGCTGGCCAGCCAGACCAAGGACTTTGAGGCCTCCCTCAAGAAGCCTGCCACGGTGACCTATGACGCCTTGGGCAATGTCATCGACTCGCTCAACCTCGACATGAGCCAACTGGGCGCAGCCATCCTCCAATTCCCCGAAAAGGAATTGAGCGTAGGAAGCCAATGGACCTCCAATAAGGACCAAAGCGTCAGCGGCACCGAAATCTCGGTCGATTACACCTACACAGTCACTGCCATCTCCAAGAAGAGCGTCGATTTGAACATCGCCGGCACCGTCAAAGGAAGCACCGACGACATCAGCGGCAACTACCAAGGCACGGCCAGCATCAACCCGCAGACCGGCCTCGTGATGAACAGCACCATGAAGAGCAACATGTCGATGACCATCTCGGAACAAGGATTGAGCATCCCCGTGACCATGGTCGTCAACACGACTGTCGAAGTGAAATAAACTTATTTCCAGAAACGCAGCACTGCGATTTCGCCCAACAAGGCGAGCAGTGCAATCAAAGCGAAGAGCTTCCACTGTGAAGACTGATGCGCCATCGCCGACACCAAGTCGGCGGTGGCGAATTCGTTTGTGTCGAGCACTGCCGCCACCTCGAAACCAGCCTTTTCGAAAGCGGGAGCGATGTCATCACGCTCCACGAAGTCCATCTTCGATTCCACACGGCTCTCGTTCCATGCCGTGACGCGATTCACCGTGTCGTTCACCAGCAAATCGTAGAAACCAGCAGCTGGCAGGTCATCGTTCAGATACAGATTCACCTTGCCGTTTCGCACATCAGAGGCGGGCATCAGCTCGAAACTGCGGTCGCTATTGGCAAAAAGGAAGCTGTGGTCACCTTCAAGATTCAAGCCATTAAGGACCAATATCTTATCATTACCAATAGTATATGACAGACGGTCCATCTTGCCACCAACGAAGGCCATCTTTACCATCATCGGGACAAAAAGCGCGTTGTCGGAGAAGTCGCTCCAACGGGCATCCAAAGCCGTAGCCATCACGAAGGCCTGCCCCTTCCCCACTGGCACCGACAGCAAAAGCGGATCGCCATTCTTCAAGGTCAGCAAAGAAGCGGGGATGCCATTGGTGCCCAACCTGACATGGCGTTTCACCTTGGGAAGATCGGGATATTGGGGCATGTCAAGTATCATATCGCTGAAAAAGTCATGCTTCCAGGCCAGATCCTCAACCGCCGTGGTGTTGGTGTCGAGCTCGACAAGTTTTAGGCCCAACTTACCATACAGATAGCTATTGTTTTTCGGGTCATCGACAGCAGGAAACACCATCAGGCTGGCACCTTCGGCGACGGCATCCAACAAGGTCTGCTGCAAAGTCTCGTTTAGCCTGGCAGTCTCGTTGACGATGAGCAACTGGGCTTGGGCGAGAGTACCCAAATCGAAGCGTGACGGTGCCATCAGCATATAGTGGAATTGCTCGTCGTCTTCAAAGATCAAGGCACAAGGCGAAGCCTTGTCGCCCAACTCCACCACCGAGAGACTGGGCTTGACGCGCAACACGAAATGATAAGCGTCATCAAAAGTGATGGGATGGTCGGTCAGACTGACGCTACAATGCTGCTCACCGCCATGATTCACCACAAACTGCATCGCGATTTCAGCCGAGCCGTTCTTCTCCAGGTCTACCGTAGTGGAAGCCGTCATCGTGCCATCCATGGTGAAGTTGACAGGCAAGCCCTTCACCTCCTTGTCGCCTTGGTTGACCACGCGAACCATCAAGTCGTTGGTCAAACCAACTTGCACGATGGGCGATGCCAGCCACACAGAGTCGATATAAAGGTTGGCTTTAAACTCGGGTATCATCGGTACCACCACGACTTGCATTGTTGTGTCGGCTTTTGCCGCCGACAAATCAAAAGTATTACTTTGAAAATCGGAATAGACGAACAAGGTAGAAGTGGCGAAGCCATGTTGGTGACTCAACATCTCAAAACGATCCATCACCTCGCCCATCGCTACAGGAGCCCCATCAGGATTCATACGGTCAAGTTGGTCCAGCATCTCCTCCTGGTTCATCGGGTATTCGTTCTGCATCTCGAAGCTGTTGGTCATCAGCAAGTAACGGTTTGAAGGACTTAGCCGATGCACCAAGTCGCGTGCTGACTGCCGTGCGTCTTCCAACATAGTGGTGCGCTGCGACTGGCCTTTCATGCTCATCGAGTTGTCGATGTAAATGCCAATAAGGTTGTCTTCGGCATTGACATTCAACTGTTTCTCAGGACGATATGGAAAAGCAAACGCCAGCACCAGTGCGGCTATGAAAAGACAACGCAGCAGCAGCGTGACCAAATACTTCAGTTTGCGGGTCTTGGCGTTCTCTTGTTGGATGGAGCGCAGCACAGCGGTATTGCTGAAATACACCAACTTATGCCGCCTGAAATTGAACAAGTGGATAAGGATGGGGATAAGCAGGGCTAGCAGGCCCCATAGCATTTGTGGATAAAGAAAACGCATGGCGTAAGACAATCAGAACCCGAAGAGGTGTCCTCTGTTGGAATGACGGCGATAGCGATCCTTCGAGAAAGTGGCGCACGCATCATCCTCACGGGCCTTCAGCGGGATACCGATGCTCAAGCAGGCCTCTAGACCTTGGGGCAGACGATAACCCGTGATTTGATAGGCATTCACATTAATGGGTGCAGTAGTGCCGTTTTTCTCGCCTTTGGCGTAACTGTCGAGCAGACCTTGGTGCGCCGTGACGCTGAGTTTAAGCAGAATATAGCTTGCGCCGATGTTCACCCTACTTCTGACACCCACACCAGCCAAGGCTCCAGCATGGATCAAAGCCAAGTTGGCGTCACCTACATCAATGGTCTGGTCCAGGGCGATGGGGTCGGTGCGGTCCATGTGGATCTTACCGAAAAGCCTCATACCGCCTTCAGCGCCAATCACCAGATAGGGCTGGAAATAGTTGTTGACCGGCCACCGAAACTCCAAGGGAAGACGCAGGTCGACATAGGAGGCCGACATCGTGTAATGCACTTTTGCGCCCGAGCGATGCTCATAGCTCATGTCGGTACCGCGTTGCACATACATGGCTTCAGGTGCAAACACAACCGCCTCTCCCAAGGGGATATCAACGAACAGGCCACCGGTAGGGGTGATGGTAAAGGCTTGCTGCAGTTGGCTTAACGCCTTGTTTTGGAAATAGAGCATCCGTGGCACATTCACGCCACCCTTCAAGCCCAAGGAAACCGTTTTTTCGACAGGTTTGTTGCTACTCATCTGTCCGAAGGAAACCACGCTGAATCCTATCAGCATCAATATGATCAATGGAATTCTTTTCATCGCTTATAGTATTACCAGTCAAGATTTGAAGCAAGCCCATCACCGTCTTTGTAGATGAAATAGGTGCCGTTGGGATAAAGCCCGAATTGGCCGCCAGAATGGTCTTCCGTCTCCATAACGACGGTGGCATAGCGGAAATCGGAAAGGCCGTCGGCGGTCACCTTTCCTTTCATCAACACGCCGCGTTTCATCCAACCCAAGTCGTAATCCTTGGTTTCGACGAAATATACCGCGAAGTTGTTGCCGCTACCGCAGACAAAAACGGTATCGCTGACCGTCTCCGTTGTTTCGTTGAAGTCCATAGTGACAATGCCGTTATGCTGTTTCGTGAACCTCAAATAGGTATTAGGCTCGATGGTATTCAAAGGCCAGACTGCCATATTCGAACCCACCCGTTGTTTGGGATCCACCACATAGCTGCCTTCGATTTTGGGAGGTATGGCCCCTGAAGGCACATCGCCGAAAGCGGCAAAGAACGCCGTCTGCAAAGTGTCGGGGATTACCGAAAGGATGTCGTCGATGTAATACTCCGTCCCAATGGGAACGATGGTGTTTTCATCGTTCTTCGTGCAGGAAGACATCATGATGCCCGCCAACGCAACGAGGCTAATGCCTATTATGGCCAATTTTTTCCTTATCATCTTCTTATCTGTTTATAATCACTTTTTGTACCACAGTGCCTTCCCTACCCGACATCACGAAGAGATAGATGCCATCGGGACGGCCTTGCATGTCATATGGCATACTATTACGATCCGAGCTATTGAAAGTTTGCACATGGTCAACTTGTACACCTCTCATATCATAGACTTTGAGGTCGACGTTGCCTGTGAGATGCTCGAAGTCGAGTGTCATCTGCCCATTGTTGGGGTTGGGCATCACGGATAAGGTCCCTGAGCCCGTCGAAGGGCCGTTTTCTTCCACACCGTAGAACGAACAAACCAGCCAATAGCGTTGCGTGACGCCTTCCTCGGTGCAACCATTGAAGATCCGGGCCGTCAGCCAAACGGTGTCATTCACATGGTTAAGGGCAAACACCTTGCAGTTTTCTTTGTGTTCGCCATAAGGCTCCAGCATCCAACGCGGTGCCTCATCACAGGTCCAAACCACCGAATCCCAACTGCTTTCCGGATTGAGATCCTCCACCGTATAGTCGTAGGAGTTGATTTGGAACTCCGTAGCGGTCACCACCCAGTGGGGAGCGACATTCTCGGGATCCAAGGGGCGGATTTCGGCTGGATGGGGCGTATAATCGAGGTTGACATGCATGGTAACGATGCTGTCGCAACCTTGTTGGTTGACGAAGGTACGCTCATAGGGACCCGATTCGGTAATAGTATCGTTGTTCCATACCATATAGTCGCATCCCACATAATCCACTTCGTTGGTTTCGTAATTGTTGATTTCAAGATGCAACACATAGGTGCTGTCGCAGACTTTGTCGCCAAACTCGTTATGGTAAGTCACCTCAACATAATCCTGGCTCTCGGTATAGGTCTCGCCGTTGATGGGCCAGAAGAATGAGTTACAGGCTACTTTGTTCTGTTCATGGAAATATTCCTCATGGAACTTGAGGTCGAGGCGGTGCAAAACTGGGCAGCCACCTGCTGGGTCGTCAAGGAGGATTTCGTCGACGGTGTCCTCATGATAGGTGATACCCGTCTTGTCCCAATACCATTCAGGCTGCGTGCCATATTCATAGCATTCATACTGATAGACCACGGGGACGGTTTGGTACTCGTCGACGGAAAGCACCAATCTGACAAGACTGTCGCAACCAAATTGGGTCAGAAGATGATGCTCGTATACACCTGGTTGGTCCAACATCTCACCGAAGAATTCGAAAGCGTCGCCTTCGCAGATGGACTCCTCTATCAGCTTCTCCACATTGGGATGCACGATGATGGTGACACTCACTTCCTGGGTGTTGAGGCCATCGCTCACCAAGCAGGTATAGGTGGTGGTCTCCATAGGCGTGGCCACGGGATGTTGGGCATGAGGGTTGTCGAGAGTGTTGGCAGGCGTCCAACTATAGGTATAACTGCCGCTGCCGCCCGAAGGCAAGGCATGCAGGGTCGTCGATTCACCGATACAGAACTCCATGTCGTCGGCGGTGGCCGTGGCGCTCATGCTGCCCACATAGACGGTGCATTCGGGAGCACCCAACAGCACCAACTCGCAAAACGAGATGTCGTCCAATCCGAAGTCATTACCGTCGCCACCTGTATTCTGGTTCAGGATGGTGATGGTGGCCGAGGTGGAGGTACCGCTATACCAAAGCTCATAGAACTGTTCCCATGTGTTTTGCTCCGCCGGCGCCGAGAAGATTTCGCCAATCTGTTCGCCGTTGATACTGAACTGGAGCAGGGCCACCTGGCTGGCACTACCGCCGATAGTGCACACCCATGTCGAGAAGGCATAATAGGTATTGGGCACCACGGTGATTTCTTCAGTCCACACATTGGTGCCGGGTGTCGTCGCACCGTTGACAATCATGAAATTGCCAGAGCCTCCGTGACCCAAGCCATGGAAGTTCTCATGGTGCAGGCTGGCATCATAGTCCACAAAATAAGTGCCCTCATTCCAAAGGTTGGAATTGTATTCGTAGGATGAGGTAAAGCCGTAGTTGCCTTGCGAGAAGTCGCCATTGACGACGCTCTCCGCTCCTGGACCATAGCCCGAGCAGGTGTAGGTGGTCGTCACGGCGGGAGTAGCCACGGTCACGGGACCTTCGACGGTCGAAAGTCCCGTTGAAGGAGACCATGTGTAATACAAGGCGCCCGAGGCGGTCAGCGTCACCGACTCGCCAGGCTCGATATGCGCTTCAGGAGGGGTAATGGTCACGGGTTGAGCCATCACCACCACAGCTATCAATGCGAATAAAAAAGTCAACAAAAACTTGGTTCTCATGTTCTTTTCAGATTTGGTGCAAAATTAGTGTTTTTTTCCTTTCCATAGTCTGCCCCGAACCACATTTATCGACACACCGTCACTCTTCGTTTTGCGACACCGTAAGCCGTCTTGATTTCAAGCAGATACACCGACGGAGCATAGCCGTTCAAGTTCAAGGTCAGCTGGTCATCACGGCCCACGACCACCTCGTCGAGCACCTGCCCCACCATGTTGACAACACGCACGCGCTCGATGTCTTCTGCTTCGATAGTCAGTTTGCCTTGGGTGGGATTGGGATAAATCCTTGCCTCCACAACAGGGTCATTGACACCGAAATAACCGGCCATGATTTCAAAATTGCGTTCCATGTCACCGCATTCGGTAACAGAGAAGTTGGCAGTCAGTGTGGCCGATCCAGGCGTGCCGACAAACACGAGGCAATAGTTGTCATGCGCCTCCAAGATTTGCCATTCGGGATTCGACAGACTCCATTGGACCTGGCTCGACAGCCCTTCTGCATCGACCTGATAACGATAGACACCGCTGATCAGGTTGGAGGCCACATACACATTCGACATGCCATTGATCTGTCCCATACTCGACGAGTTCTTGACCTCAATCCTCGTTCGATAGATGATACTATCGCAGCCAACATGGCTTAAAAGCGTATCCTCGTAGACATAATAGACATCCGGTTGGTCGTACACCACGCCATGATATTCTATATAATCGCAGGCCGAGATAAACTGGGTGCTGGTATCAGGGGCATTGAGGAAAACATGCTTGATAACAGTGCTGTCGCAACCCTGTTCGGTCTGGAAAGTATGAGACACAGTCATCCCCGTGGGAGTATAATATTGACAGTAGAAACCATACCATTCGAACGGTTCGCAGGCGATGGTGTCGAACTCGATTTGATAGCCGGAGGTCAGGCTGAAGTGCATGGTGACGATGCTGTCGCAGCCTTGTTGCGACTGGAAGGTATGCGTATAATCACCGTCATGGTCGCAGACATGCTCCTGCCAATTGAAGACACCACATGACTGTTGTTCAAACTCCGAAGTCATCGCTTCGCTGAACACCAAGTGCATGGTGGCGATACTGTCGCAGCCGTTCGAGGCTTCGAAGGTCTGCTGGTAATCGCCGTCCTCATAATAAGTCGTCCCATTCCAAGTGAAAGGCAGACAGGTCTGCTGCTCGAACTCGTGGTACACAGGCGTCTTGATATTCACATAAAGGACCACAAGGCTATCGCAGCCGTCCACCGACTGGAAGTGACGGTCATACATCCCGCTCTCCGTAATCACTTGGTCAATCCAGGTGTAGGAGTTGCAGGCCTCGGCCTCGTCTTCCACTTCATAGGTGGGGGCTATGGACAAATGCAGCGTGAACAAGCTGTCGCAGCCCGATGGGTTCGGCACCAAATACTCGTAATCGCCGTCTTCGGTGTAGGTCGTACCATGCCATTCATAGGAACCACATCCCGTGACGCTTTCCTCGTAAGTGAAAGTCTCGCCGATGTCCAAATGCATGATGAGCAAGCTATCGCAGCCCTGCGTGTTGGTCAACTCGTGATAGTAAGTGCCGGGCTCGGTATAAGTGGTTCCATACCATTCGTATGACTCGCAGCTCGTCACATTAAACTCGTTTTGCGAGCTGTGGTTGATGGTAATAAGGCAGACCTCGGTGGCGGGACAGCCCGTCGGACCCACGCCTTCGTAGGAATAATACCCCGTCTGGCTATAGGTCTGGCCATGCCATTCATAGTCGTCACATGCGACAACAGGTGCAAGGGTGTCGACGCTGCTGTGGTTGATGGTCACGAAGATGCGTTCAAGGCGGTCGCAGCCTTGCGGCGTGGTCGACATATGGGTGTATTGGCCCGACGCTGTTATGTTCTGACCATACCACATGTAGGAGTCGCATTCCGTCACGGGATCCCAGTCCAGCGTGTCGCTGTGGTTGATGGTCAGCGGCAAATTGTACTGCACATTGCAGCCATATTGGTTGACCGTATCGAAGACGGCCACTCCACTTTCCGTATAGAGTCTGCCGTGCCAGTTATAACTGTCGCAGACCGTGATGGGGTCTAAATTTATGGTCTCGCTTTCGTGGATGGTCAGCTGCAACTGCTCGGTGAGGTCGCAACCATATTGGTTGGTGGTATGATAGGGATAGAGACCGCTATCGGTATAGGTCGTGCCATGCCAGGTGTAGGAGTCGCATGCCTCTACGGATTCAGGGGGAAGCACCTCCGAGAAATGCAGGGTCAGGTTGAGCACGAAAGTGCTGTCGCAGCCTCCTGGGGGTCCAGGAACCTGCACGGAATCGATGGCGCTAGCCGTATAGGTCTGTCCAGTGCGCGGCCAAGTGTATTCGTCACACTCCTCCACAGGAACGATCTCACGATAACGGTCACTGATGGTGAGGTAGAGGCGCTCAAGGCGACTGCAGCCATGGTCATTGGTGGTAGTGTAGGGATATGTGCCCGACTGTGTGTAAGTCTGTCCGTGCCATTGATAACTCTCGCAGGCCGAGACGGTGTAGTTGACCGTGTCGCCATAGTAAATCGTCAGCGGCAGGTGTTGGGTGAGCACGCATCCCCATTGTGTGGTGGTCTCATAGTCATAGACGCCACTCTGCGTATAGGTCGTACCATGCCAGGTGTAGGAATCACACTCCACCACGGCAGGTAAGGTCTCTTCCTCGTCATGATGGATGGTAAGGTTGAGGATGAGCAGCGAGTCGCAGCCCGAGGGGTTGGGCTTAACATAGGAATATTGGCCGTTTTGGGTATACGTCTGTCCCGTACCGCCCGTCCAAGTGAACGACTCGCAGGCATGCTGGTTGATGGTCCGTTGGGGCCGTGGGGTCACCGTGATATCAACAAGGCCGTAGGAAGTGATGTCGTTGGTACCGAAAGTCAGCTTGTAGGTGAAACTGTCGCTGCCTGAGAAGCCCGTGTTGGGAGTGTAGCGATAGTTCGTTCCGCCCAAAGGTGTCAGCGAACCATGGGTGGGTTGAGTGACGAGGGAGAAGTTCACTTGCGATTGAAGTGAACTGGGCTGGATGACATCATTCTGCATGGGGTTGAAATCCACTGAGGTCTCGAAGCATGTCGTCACCGGGTCGTCGACTGCATTCACCACATTGGTATATTGGTAGGTAAAGCTGATGTCATCGAGGCCGAAGTCGTTGCCGTTGTCCGCGGTACACATGTCATAGATTTGGATATTGGCAGTTGTGGAATTTCCACTATACCATCTATAAGTGGGTGTGCCGTTGAAGAGCACTTGATTCCAAATACCAGTAGTAGAGGAAACATTGGGAATCAGCCAATTATCCAAAATCGTCACCCCATTAATTTTAATCCTCAATTTGGTTTTCATCCATGAAAGGGTACCTCCTCCTGCACTCAAATTCGTTATCCATAGCGATAAGTCATAATAGGAATGGGCTTGCACATTATTTAGCGTCATGCCCCAAACAAGTTTGTTATCTTGAGTAGCGCCATTCACAATCATATATCTCGTTTGGCCATTCCCTGTGGTATGGTCGGGAAAATCGAACAGTTGGCTCCCGTTGTTATGGGCATTGTTACCGTTATAATACTTTCCCTCGTCGCCAGTACCACCAAGGCTATAGCTGCGTTCATAATCAGTTGCAAAATCAAGAACACCTGCATCAAAATTGCCATTTACAATCAGGTTTTGGGCAACCAACGATGACGGCAAAAGCATCAATAGCATTGTCAGCGCACTGAAAATCAGTTTCATACGATAATTATCTTTCATTTGCAGTGTGGTTTATAAATAACAAACGCACAAAAGTGCAAAAAATATACCAATCCTGCAAAAAAAATTCATTTACAAGCGTTTCCCATCCAAAACGGCCTCTTTGAGGGTATCGTATTCGTAAGTCAGTTTGAGTGAAAAGAACGGCCTGTGCTCATCGATAAGGCGGAGGAAAATCTTGTCGCCTTCCCACATGGTGAGGTCCAGCAAGTGTTGCTTCTCGATCCATTCGAGGTCGCCCTCGTTGCATTCGATCTGGTCGCCAGTCCAATCGGTGCAGACGAAGATGTGCATGTGTTCGTCATCATAGACGTTATGCACAAAGGTGACGATGCCGCAGTAGCGCCATTTCGTGACGGTGAAGCCCGTCTCCTCCCACACCTCGCGCAGCATGCAGTCCTCGGGGCTCTCCCCTTCCTCGAACTTGCCGCCCACGCCGAGCCATTTGTCGTGGTTGAGGTCGTTCTCTTTCTTGGTGCGGTGCAGCATGAGGTATTGGCTGCCGCGTTC
>JAEEGL010297730.1_pt1 | contig 11296 bp, 8 predicted proteins | sample 9134231 | NCBI WGS metagenome assembly JAEEGL01 (sample SAMN16246548, study PRJNA631951) | gut metagenome | biome: gut microbiome; feature: rumen; material: fiber-attached | host: Bos | place: Iran: Karaj | collected 2018-10
CCCGCAGCCCAGGAGGGAAAGAACTGCCAGTGCGCACACGCCGATATCCAGGGTAACCTGATGGCACAGTGTGTCGATGTCTGGTCCAACGAGTCCGTCGAGTACCACCCCGAGTTCGGAGGATCATCCGTCCAGTGCTGGCTCGGACCTCTCGGATACGAGGTATCGCTGATGAACACCGCAATCGCCACCGGTCAGGCCAAGGTCCTCAGGGATCTGTACATGACCTCCGACAGGACCAGAGGACCCGAGGGATACATCCTCGCCTATGACAACGCCTGGAGGATCGGAAAGGCAATCGCGGCAAACGGAAACGACTACTACCTCAGGTCAAAGGCCGCAGGTATCGAAGCCGCCAAGATCATCCGCGAGGGTTACGACAAGAAGGAGCTTCCCCTTACCAAGAAGCAGCTGGATGTCCTCGACAAGATCATCGTCGAGCTCAACGCGCTGCCCGATGACACGGACAAGTTCTACGACTACTGTGTCAAGAAGTACAAGGAAGAGGTTCCCAATTTCAACCCCAAGTCCTACGGACTCTGAGTACAAACAGGGCCTTCGGGCCCTTTACCAAATCATCCTGCCCCGGATCCTGAATAATTCCTCTTTCATCCCATGTTGCGGGGCACGGATGTCCTCTATGGAGCGTCGGATTCACTCGATGGTGATGGACACGTCGCGTTTAACGCCGAGGTCCCCGGCCACCTCTATGGCCTTGATTATCGCACACGGTACCGGACATGCCGCATGCGGGAGTATCCCGTTGGCCTTCTGATAGATCTCCGATTCCGCTATCTTCGACTCCACTTCCGTGTAGGGGTTGACGGTGTCGATGCCCCAGGACATCTTCAGGACATGGTGGCAGTCGCTGCTTATGCTGACCTTGATCATCATGTCATCCTGCTGGACCGCATGTATCACGGTCCTCATCTTGCAGACTCCCGCATCGACGGTCACGGTGCACTCGTTTGTCATGTGTGCCAGATGCATCGATTCCGTTTAAAACCCGTGGGACATGTTCGGACAATCCGCACGTTCATCCGTGAAGGTCGCTTATGTCGATCCCGAACGCCTTCAGTATCTTCATCTGCACGGGGTTGATCTGCGTGTACTGCGGGACCTTGTCCGCCGCTATGACCCTCTTCATGGAAGACAGCTCGTCCATCAGTTCGTAGAAGTGCATGTCCGAAGTGGGTGGATAGGAGCGGATCCTGTTCTTGACCTCCGCATACAGGATGTATGACAGGAAACGGAGGAACAGCAGTCCGCGATAGTTCGTCTCCGAATCCAGATTGAGGCTCTCGCGGTCCCTCTCGTTCTGGATGTTACCGAATGCCCTTTGGAGATCCCTCTTCCTCTTGAAGAAACGGAACGCCTGCGAAGGGTTCTTGACCGTGTTGCTTATCAGCACGAAGAATCCGGCGACATCGTTGTAACTCATGATCGCATCCCCGTCCTTCTCCGTGATGGGCCCTTTGATGAAGTACCTGTCATAGAACGCCTCATGTTCTCTGACCGATATGCCGCTCTTGAGCTCCTTCTCGCATTGGTCGATGAGCGAGAGGAACAGGCTGAACTCCTTCTGGGCCTCGTCGGGACTGAAGTAGATGTGGACGAAGTACTTCTTCCCGTTGAGGTAGTTGACGAACGACATCACGAAGAACGGTTCGCCGTCGATGGTGATGAAGTTGGACAGGTCCATGATCCTGTCCTTGACCCTCTCGATCGAATCCCTGGCATATTCGAACTGCGGCGATGCCCTGAGCAGGAAGCGGTGGTTGGTGTTGAGGAGATCGTCGACATTCTCAGCGTTGCAGTACTCCATATCCAGCACCTGCAGCGTCCTGTTGAATTCCAGCCATCTGATGTCGGATTCGTTCTTCCTGATGTCCATGTAGTTGACGGGGGTGCGGCTGTCGATGGTGAACGTCACCGGGAGTCCGCTCCTCTGGTTGAACATGATGGACATGCAGGTCTCGGGTTTGACCGAAACGTCCGGCAGGTCGTTGAAACGGACGGTGTCCAGACCTCTGTCGAACGATGTCTCGGAGGCGGTGTGGAACATGTAGAAGTCCCCTTCCTCGAAATGGTCCCTCCACTCTCTGAAGAAGGAGAACAGGGTGTTGTCGGTGATGTTGGAGAAGAGCTCGGTCAGTTCCTTGTCCGTCACCTGTTTCCTGAACGGGGTGTCGTTCTCGATCGACCAGTTCCTTATGCGGGACATGCTCGTGGATTCCCTGAGGATGTAGAACATGCAGGTCAGGACCAGTTTCCAGTTCCCCGGGAATGCCGCCTTGATGGATTCGGTGAGGCCTATCCTCTCCGAGATCAGGCCTAGGAACTTGCTGACTCCCACCGTCTTGACGTCTATCGATGCGGTGTCCCTCTTGCCCTTGTTGGGGACGATGTCACCGGTGACCGGATCCACGTGGCCGAGGCACTTCCTCTTGCATCTGCACTTGCCTTCCCTCCGGTCCCATACGGATTCGTTGAGGTACGCATACACCCTGCCGTTGGTCTTGTTCTTGAGATAGACGATGGACGACATCCATGGTATGAATGTGAGGACTGGTATATATCCTGAACTAAATTATACATAGGATTCCCGAACGGTCCGAATGACAGACCCAGATACGGGATATTATCGTTCATTTTGTTCAGTTTGTACGGGTTTTTATACACGAACGGACCGGAAAAGGAGGCAAGCGGCATACACCCCTCGGAATGATTATAACACTTAGACGAAGAGGGCCACAATAAATAGTCAGGTCGCGTAATGCATTCAGAGGTTATCGTCGGCGCCGGAAGTGTGCGGTAACCGGAGGATATACAATGACATACGGACTCTCGCTCGATATCGGGACAAGCGGAACCAGGGCACATGCGGTGGACCTGTCGGACGGAAAGATCATCTCCACGGCCATGACCAGCTGCCATCCGATGCCGGGTGCCAACATCATGGACCACCTGACGTTCTGCATCAACGTCGGAAGCGACCTCGCCCACAACATCCTGATGGACACCGTGAACAAGGTGATCGCCAACCTGCACATCGACCTGAAGAAGGTCGAGAGGGTGGCGATATGCGGGAATCCGATCCAGCTCTCCCTGTTCCAGGGGATACCGGTAGACGACCTCGCCTTCGCGGGAGAGAACGCCCACAGGGTCAGGAACATCACCCAGCAGAAGAGGGACGCGGGCGTGTTCAATGCGGCCGCGACGGGTATGAACGTCCCCGACAGCGCCGAACTCCTGGTCCCGCCGGCCATCAGGCACGAGATAGGCGCGGATGCGCTGGCCATGATGTACAAGTCCGGGTTCCTCGAACAGAAGGAGAACGCACTGGTAACGGATTACGGTACCAACGCCGAGATGGCCCTGAAGGTCGGCGACGAGATATACACGGGTTCGGCCGCTGCCGGTCCGGCCATGGAAGGCCAGTCCATCAAATGCGGTATGCTCGCAGCCCCGGGCGCCATATCCGATCTGGAATACGACTTCAGATGGATATGCAAGGTGCTGGATGAGAAGATGGACGTATGCACGGGTGACACCTACGACTTCGCTCTGGAGATGTGCATGGACGAGGGCCCGATGCACGGCAAGGCCAAGGGGATTACGGGAACGGGAGTCATCGCGGCCGTGTCCGCGGCAATGGCCAGCCATCTCTGGATGAAAGGGAAGCTGAAGACATCCGACGGCAGGATGCGCATGCAGGACGGGGTGTACATAGACTCCAAGGACATCTCTGAGGCCACCAAGGCCATAGGCGCCATGAGGGCGGGACACTTCACATTGCTGGAGCATGCGGGGATCAAGTTCTCCGACCTTGACATAATGTATATGGCCGGTGCATCCGGAACGTACGTGGATGCGGTCAAGGCGAGGGAGGTCGGACTCCTGCCGCCCACATGCAGTAGGATATACCAGATAGGGAACACCTCGCTGGCACTTGCCACGGATCTCCTCACCGACCCCGAACTCCTGGACAAGCTCCAGGGCATCGCCGATCAGATCCGTGCCAACCACATCATGTTCGCCACCGACAAGGTGTTCGAGCAGATCTACATCCAGGAACTGGCGTTCTGGGATGAGGGCATGACGCTGGAGATGTACAACGCCAACCTCGCCAGGGACGGCATACAGCCTCTCCCGAAGGTGACCGGTACACCGACCGTCCACAGGATAGTCGAGAGGGATATCCCCGTCTACGGTGATTACGGTCTCACCATCCTCGACGATATCGGTACCGAGCTGAAAGGAAGGTTCGAGGGTTGCACGAAGTGCGGAAAGTGCGTCAGGGAGTGTCCCGAACACGCCCTGTCGATGTCCGAGGACGGGACGTTCACGGTCAAGACGAAGGACTGCCTGGGCACCGCCTGCCTGAGATGCCAGATGCAGTGTCCCCAGAAGGTCTACAAGTACGACCTGCTGACGATGGATCAGTCCAGCTGAGAGATGGCCTCGTCGAGGCCCTCCCCGGTCTTGCCCGACACCATGAATATAGGTGCGCCGGGACAGATCTGCCTGAGCCACGAGGACACGTCGAAGATCTGCTGGAAATCCGCGATGTCGACCTTGTTGATCCAGAGATAATCGGATCTGGACAGCTGCATGCGGAGGAAGTCCTCCTTCTTGGATACCAGCGTGGCGAAGCGGTGGGCATCGCAGATCCCTATGATGGTGACCTTCTCGTCATCCACCGTACCGCGGATGATGTCCCTGACCTTATGCGGGAGGGCGAGTCCGGTGGGTTCGATTATCAGAACGTCCGGATCGAACTCAGACTCGATCTTCTTCATGGTGGACTGCAGTGTACCGGAGAGCGAGCAGCATATGCATCCTTCGGCGAGCTGGACGGATTCCAGCCCCTTGCCGTTGATGGTGGCTCCATCGACGCCCACCTCCCCGATCTCGTTGACGAGGATGATGACCTTCTTCCCAGCATCGATGTAATGCTTCGCGATGCTGATGAGGAGTGTCGTCTTGCCGCTACCGAGGAACCCTCCGACGATGTCGATTATCACGTCCTCTCGAAAGTGCCAGACATATATAATCGTAGCTTAGGCGCATCGGTTCGGCAGGATGGCTGGCATCGATGGTTCTATAACCATCAATCGGGATTTCCTACCGATCCGATGGACAGCAACAGGATGAAGAAACTCGGTGTCATCGTCATACTGGCGGTCTTCATACTCTACGGTCTGAGCGTCGTTGCGGCGGTGATGTTCCTCGAGGCACCCACCGGTCTTACGGTCGCTTATGCCGTGATCACCCTGCTGTTCATAGCGCTGCTCGCGTACGAAGGATGGCAGCGCATCAAGGAGATAGACGGAGGTCTGGAAGATGCTATTGACGACTACTGAGAACATTCCCGGAAAGAACTATGAGATCCTCGGTCTGGTGAAGGGCAACATGATCCAGACCAAGAACATCGGACGCGACATCACACAGGGGCTCAAATCCATCGTCGGAGGGGAGCTCAAGAACTACGTGAAGATGATGAACGAGTCCCGTTCCATCGCCACCCAGAGGATGGTCGAGGAGGCGGAGGGGCTGCAGGCCGATGCCATCGTCGCGGTGAGGTACGTCACCTCGATGATATCCGCCGGGGCGGCCGAGATCACCGCCTACGGAACGGCAGTGAAATACGTCTGATTCTCAAACCAAAATATGGGGGCATATGCCCCCTTCACGCGTGTTAATAATACCCTATAAATACAAGTCTTGTTTACCAGAAAACCATTTCGGGTCACGGTCTCCGCGAGGTCTCCGCAGACTCAGGATATGATCATATGATATTCGAAAGCTTAGCGAAGTTCATTCTGAAACACGCCAAACTGGTGATCCTGGTTTGGATCGTTGTTCTGCTGGCTTCTGCTTACCCTGCCATGCACGCTGGCGAAAAGCTCAGCTACAGCACAGAGAGCATGGGCAGTTCCACCACGGAGTCCATCGATGGACTGATCATCATCGGTGAGCACTTCCAGTCGCAGACAGACAGCGAAAGCATGCAGATGATTTTGGTCGTGTACGACGACGCGGATGATGCGGCGGTCAAGGCCCTCGAGGACGGCATGACAGCCATCCCGAAGAGCGACAAACTGGTATCGTCCGTCATCGAGGCCAATACCTATGACAAGGACGGCAGGCACATGACCCTGTTCGCCGCCACCTATGTCACCGGTACCGTGGTCGACGACATCTCCGACGACACCCCCAACCTGAGGAAACTGGTCGGGGCCGCCGCTTCGGCAGCTTTCGATGCCAAGGGAGTGGGCTATGACACCTACGTCACAGGAACCCCCGCGATCTCCTACGACGCGAGCGAGGCGATGTCCGGGGACATGGCACGTGTCGACCCGATCTCCATCTTCCTGATCATCGTCCTCATCGGACTGTTCTTCAGGTCCTTCGTCACCAGCGCGGCACCGCCGATCACCATCGGTGTCGCCTTCGCTCTCGCACTGTGCGCCCTGTTCTTCATCGGACAGATCATGGACATCTTCTACATCGTGGAGATGCTGCTGATTGTGTCCATGCTGGGTGCAGGATGCGACTACTGTATCTTCATCCTCTCCAGGTACAGAGAGGACAGGCGCCGCGGACTTTCCCACGAGGACGCATGCCAGTCCGCAATCACCTGGGCGGGAGAGGCCGTCTTCACCTCAGGTGTCGCGGTCATGATCGGATTCGGAGCAATGATGGTCTGCGAGTTCAGGCTCATCAGCTCCATGGGTCTCGGTCTCGCTATCGGTATCATATTCGCGCTGCTCGCAGCGCTCACCCTCATGTCCTCGCTGCTCGTCCTCCTCGGAGACAAGCTGTTCTGGCCCACCGGAGCAGACGGCGAGAAGCTCAAGAAGGGCTACATCAAGAAGATGGGAGAGGTCGCTAAGAAGTACTTCGAGATCTCCACCCACTTCTCCATCAAGCACGCCAAGGCGATCATCGTCGCCACCATCCTGTTCACCGTCCCGATGGTCTATGTCTACTCGACCGCAGAGGACAGCTACGACATGATCGGTGCCATGATGACCGGCGAGTCGCAGGAAGGTATGATCGTGCTGACCGATTATGCCGGCGGCGGAACCATCATGCCCAACTACGCAGTGATTGAGACCGACAAACCCATCGCCTACATCACCTACATCGATCCGGACCACAACCTCGGATTGCTGACGTGGAGTCCAGATACGGGCTACGTCGATTCGGTGAAAGAGGATCTGAATATCATCGTATCCAAGACGAGCAAGCTGGATAACGTCTCGAGCGTCTACGTCAGTTCGTTCGACGGCAACGCCGGTGCGCTCAGCATGAACTGGAGCACGATCGCGTTCTATATCGACAGTCAGCATCTCGTAGAACCGGGAACCGATATCGTCCCCGTTCTTCAGGGACTCCCCGCAGCACTCGAGGCTATGGGAATCAAGCTGCCCGCCGCAGGAGCCGCGATGATCGACAAGGCAGCCCTGATCTTTTCGCCGATCGTCCGTGCAGCCATCACCGGCAGTCCTACAGGAACTCTCCCCTACGACAGCCCGATCGTTACTCAGCTCATGGACTGGATCATGTTCATCCAGACCGGAACCCTTGGATCCACCTGGAACGAGGCGACCAACATGGCGGAGGTCGGCTACATCAACGTCACCATGGCCACCACCGAGCAGGCAATGTCCGACAAATCGATCGATACCGTCGGAGAGTTCAGGACCATCGTCCACGATCAGGTGGATGCCAGCACCGTCCTCGCTCAGGCATGGATCTCCGGTACCGCGGCCGTCATGGTCGAGATCAAGGACATCGTCGACCCCGAGTTCATGAAGATCGAGCTCACCGCAATCATCCTGATCATCCTCCTGCTGTTCTTCGTGCTGAAGTCCTATCTCACCCCCATCAGGGCGGTCGTCACCATCTTCATGTCCGTCATCTGGACCGTGGCGATCACGCACCTGCTGTTCGGCACCCTCCTCGGGGACGGTGTCCTCTGGATCCTGCCGATCATATTGCTGGTGGTGTGTCTCGGACTCGGAATGGATTATGATATCCTGCTGACCACCAGGATCAGAGAGTACAGGTTCAACAAGGGATTGGACAACGACGAGTCGATCCACCAGGCGGTTCTCCACTCCGGATCGGTCATCACCCTGTGCGGACTGATCATGAGCGGTACCTTCGCAACCCTCATGCTCTCGAGCACCGTCATGCTCCAGCAGATGGGATTCGCTCTGGCATTCGCCATCCTCGTGGATGCTCTTCTCGTCAGGACGTACATCGTCCCTGCAGCAATGCACCTCATGGGTGAACTGAACTGGGCCGGACCCGCGTTCCTCAAGGGTGAGAAGAAGCTCGGAAGGCGCTCCGCTGCATTCGTCGGAATCCTGGCAGCCATCGTGATGATCGTCGCCATCGTCGCGGCATTCGTCATCTCCGGAGCGGACGTCGGAACCGTCGACATGGACATGCTCCTGAACTACGACGGCACCACCGAGAAGCTGATCAAGTTCGGATTCGGAGCAGCCGGAATCCTGACCGTTGCGTTCGGTGGCCTCATGGCATTCACCAACTCCAACGCATACGCGAAGCTCGCAGGCGTGATCTTCGCCGCATCGGGTGTCCTCATCGCCCTCGCGGCACTGGCCAACATCGACGGCATCAGCCCCGAGCACCTCTGGATCGAGGCGTTCGCAGTGGCGATGGCCGCAGCCGGTGTCTTCGCGGCGTTCGCGGCATCCGGAAAGCACGGCATGTCCGCGGGTCTGGTGCTGATCGCACTGATCGGTATCGGAGGAGCGACATTCGCAGGCGCGTTCACCTGGACCTTCGGTCTGGCACTTGCTGCGATGGTCTCCGTCCTGTTCGCCGCGTTCGGCGAATCCGCAGAGATCGAGTGAAACCGGGGGCTCTGCCCCCATTTACATCTTTTTCCTTTCTTTTCGTTCCTCCCCGGAAATGTGTTTTATATCCAGAAACGATGGCCTCTTCATGACCCCGTTGGACAATCTTCCCGCCGGATTGAAGGAGCGCCTCGAGGCAGCGGCCGGCATTGTGGAGAAGCACGACTCGTTCCTTCTGATCTCCCATTACGACGCTGACGGCATATCTTCGGCGCAGATCGTACGCGAGACCCTCGCCAGGAAGGGGAAGACGTTCAGCACGGTGATCTACCCCACGCTGTCCGACGAACAGATGGACAGGACGTGCCTGATGAAGGCGGACTGCGTGATCATGACCGATCTCGGCACGTCATACCTGAACGAACTGGCCTCGAAGAACTGGGACATAGTCATTCTGGACCATCACCGTATCCCCGAGGACATCCTGATCCCTTCGAGGGACGGATTCGTCTTCGCCAACCCGATGGAGTTCGGGATAAACGGTTCGGCTAACGCATGCGCATCCGCCATGGCGTACCTGTTCTCGCTGACAGTGGACCCGAAGAACACCGACCTCGCGCCGCTGGCCATGGCGGGGATGTTCGGGGACAGTCAGAACTACGGCGGTTTCGAGTCCGTGGATCTCGACATAGTGGAATCCGCCGTATCCGAGGGGACTGTACGCAGATTCACCAATCTGGCATATCCCACCGGCCTGACGTTCTATCAGGCCGTGATGTCCTGTCCCGACCCGTATCAGGTCGGCACCACCGGAAGGGCGGACAAGGTCACGCGCTTCATCAAGAGCTGCGAACTGGCGATGACCGATACTCCGAACACCGTATCGCAGGAGAGGATAGACGCGTTCGCGGAGGCACTGGCCAACCGCATGAGGCGTGCAGGTGTCACGGAAGCTATTATCGCGGACACCTTCGGGGACAGATACTATTCCGAGAGATATCAGATGGACGTCAGCATACTGGCATCCATCTTGGACGGATGCGGGCGCAGGGGCAACCATGACATGGCGTTCACAGCCTGCGATTCGATGGATTTCACCGAAGCCCTGCTGGAATCGCAGGCATACGACGAATCGTTGATAGAATCCATAGAGGAGATGTCCGGGAAGGTCATCGACCTGAGGAACATCCAATACTTCGTCACCGACAGGGAGGGTCTGGCCGGGAACACCGCCAGAGCGATCGTGAGGTATCTGGGTGATCCTGAGAAGCCCGTGGTGGGTGTGACGCTCACGGAAGGCCGCACCGACCTGTCGTCCAGAGGCACGGACCATCAGCTATCGGAGGGACTGAACCTGTCCCTGGCCATGCGCGATGTGTGCGCGGAGTTCGGAGGTCAGGGCGGAGGCCACGCCATCGCAGCCGGAGGGACCATCCCGAAGGGCAGGGAGAAGGAGTTCCTCGAGGCTCTGGACAGATACATAGGCGGGCAGTTCGGGAAGAGATGAACGATCATCCATCCTTTCCGTTCCAGTCTCGATAATTATATCACTCAGTCAGACCGTTCCAACCGTTATAACGAGGCGATCCGTCATGGCGTTCCCCGGTCTCAGCAAGCTTCTGCCAGTATTCGCATGCGCAATGATCGTGTTCTGCGGGGTCTACATCGGTATTACCGGGGATCTCTCCGACAGCGACCAGAACAGGAAGCTCCCCAGATATGACGTCGAAGGGGAGACGGATCTTGAAGGGAATTTCTTCATCTCGTTCGTGTACACCAAGAACATCATCATGCTGGACGGCAAGGGGAACGTGGTGTGGTCCAAGCACGAGGATGCACCCGGCGACGGTGTCCAGACGGGATACTGGGACTTCAAGAAGCACGTGATCGACGGGAATGTGTACTACAGCTACCACGACCAGGACAGCAAGAACGACAAGTTCGGGCTGCCCGGATTCGCTCCCGGCGAGCGCGTGATAATGGATTCCAAGTTCAGGGAGATCAAGCGCATCTCCTTCGAGAAGTCCGACATCGTCGAGAAAGGACATCCGCTGGACGGACACGACTTCCTGCTCATCGATCTGGATCACTATATCATGTCAGGATACCTGAAGGAGAGGGTGTACAACATCCCCGGATACCCAGACGGGTCCAACGTCATCTATTCGTATCTCCAGGAGGTCAAGGACGGTAAGGTGGTCTGGGACTGGAGGAGCATCGACTATCCTGAACTGTATTCGCTCACTGTCACCGATGCCACCCCTACCGCCAACGATTTCGCCAACGAGCAGGTGGACGCGCCAGATTACGTGCACTTCAACGCCATGCGCCTCAACGACGCCGGCGACCTGGTGTGCTCCTTCCGCCATCTGAACACTATACTCTGTCTGGACCGTACCAAGGACACCGACCAGATCAAATGGAAGCTGTCGGGCAATGCCGATGAATTCGGTCTTTCC
>JAEEGL010473322.1_pt1 | contig 11296 bp, 11 predicted proteins | sample 9134231 | NCBI WGS metagenome assembly JAEEGL01 (sample SAMN16246548, study PRJNA631951) | gut metagenome | biome: gut microbiome; feature: rumen; material: fiber-attached | host: Bos | place: Iran: Karaj | collected 2018-10
GAAAAAAAACGAAAATGCTGCTGACGCACATTAGGGAATTGGGGTAATATATGAGAAGCAGGGTAATATAGTGAAGGCGCGTGCTGAGTGGCGTAAGGCTCTCAAGATACAGGTAAATCACCCAGGTGCCCTGAAAAAAATGTCAGAAAATTAATTTGTAAAAAAGAGATCCGGGAGGAAATAGATGGGTTTTTTTGATAGTTTTTCAACAGATATTGGTATTGATTTAGGAACTTGTAATACCTTAATTTATGTACGCGACAAGGGAATCGTAATTGATGAACCTTCTGTAATCGCTGTTGAAAAGGGAACAAAAAGAATAGTTGCTGTAGGTGCCGAAGCTAAGAGAATGCTCGACAAAACTCCTGGAAATATCATGGCTATTCGTCCGCTTGCTGACGGTGTTATTGCCGACATCGACAGTACGGAAAAAATGATTAAATACTTCATTTCTAAAATCATTCCACGTCATCAGCTTTTCAAATCTGTAAGAATGAAAATTGGTATTCCTTCATGTATTACAGATGTAGAACGTCGTGCAGTTATTGAAGCTGCAATGAAGGCTGGTGCTAAGGAAGTAGAAGTAATTGAGGAAAGCCGCGCTGCCGCTATCGGTGCTGATATTCCTATCTTTGAGCCTGCCGGACACATGATCTGTGATATCGGTGGTGGTACTGCAGAAATTTCTGTAATCTCTCTTGGTGGTATGGTTGTTACTCACTCAATCCGCGTTGGTGGAGATAAGTTCGACGAAGCAATCGTAAAGCACGTAAAGAGTGTTCATAACCTGATTATTGGTCAGCCTGCTGCTGAACGTCTTAAGATTCAGATTGGTAATGCTGCTCCTGAAAAGACAATCGAAAAGATGGAGCTTAAGGGAACAGACGCTATTACAGGTCTTCCACGCCGTCTCGAAATTGACAGCGTTGAAGTACGCGAAGCTCTCAAAGAGCCTGTAACAAAAATCGTTGAAGAAATTAAATCTGTACTTTCAGAAACTCCTCCAGAGCTTGCTTCAGATATCATTGAACGTGGTATCGTAATGACTGGTGGTGGTTCTATGCTTCGTGAGCTTCCAAAGCTCGTTTCAAAGGAAACTGGTGTACCGGTTATTCTCGTAGAAAAACCTCTTGAGTGTGTTGCTCTTGGTGCCGGTAAAGCCTTTGCCTTGTTCAAGGACAGATATTCTGAACGCACTGTTTACGACAGTCTGAACGACTAATTTCAGCTTTCTTCTGGGTGGGGTCTTATGCGAAGAAAGCCGAATTTTTCTTTCAAAATTAAATTTGCTGAATTTCTTCTCGTTATATATCTGCTTATAGGTGGAGTAACACTTGCATTTCATACAGGTGGCTTTGTAGTAAACTTTAAGCAGATTGGATTTTCTATTTTTTCTTCTCTTGATAAGGGAGTACACTTTGTAACCGATGGAGTTGTAAATACCTTTAATGCCGTAGGTGAACTTCGTAAGCTGAAAAAAGATTATAACGACCTTGTAATTAAGCTTGAAAACTATGAGGAAATGCAGCGTTCTAATGCTGACATCAGAAAGGAAAATGCCCGTCTCAAAGAACAGCTTGGTTTTGCAGTTTCCCTCGATGAAAAAAATGTTCCTGCTCAGATTATTGCCCGCGATCTTGATAATGCCTTTACCTATCTTACAATAGACAAGGGAAGTGTAAATGGAATCAGAAAGAATATGCCGGTCATTGCTTTCCAGAACGGAAATCAGGGACTTGTTGGTAAGGTAGTTCAGGTAGGAACCTTTACCAGCCAGATTATGCCGATTTACAATATCAATAATATGGTTTCTGCCCGCATTCAAAACTCCCGCGATCTTGGTCTGGTAAATGGTCTTGGCAGTCAGGATCAGCCGCTTTTAATGCAGTACATTCGAAAGTCTGTTGTAGATGAATTAAGCTACGGTGATATTGTAGTTACTTCCGGTGAAAACGATAACTATATGCGCGATATCGCTATCGGTACAATTTCAAAAATCACAACACTTGATTATAACTCATCACTTAATATAGAACTCACACCAATTATCGATTTTGCAAGACTGGAAAATGTAGTCGTTGTAAATCAGAAAGAATTGAATGACCGCAGGGCAGATAAGGAGTAGGGTATGGCAAAATCAATTCTTGTAAGTTCATTTATTCTCTTATGTTCTGTAATCCTTGAATCTTCGATTCTTTCAAATATCAGTTTTATTTTTATAGTTCCGGATTTAGTATTGATCTGCTCAATCTATTTTTCACTTCTGAACGGAAAAGTTGTTGGCGAAACAACAGGCTTTATTTCCGGACTTCTTCTGGATTTTATTACCGGTATTCCATTTGGATTTAATATTATTTTCAGAACAATAATCGGTTATATTGCAGGTATTTTTGCAAAGAATGTAATTATCTCAGGTTTTCTTTTGCCAATGCTTTGTGTAGGAATTGGAACAATTGCAAAAACTCTTATGGTTGAACTGCTGGGACTTCTTTTCCCGAATGTTCACATCTATATTTCCGGAATTATTTCTTATGATTTCCTTTTTGAATTTATAGAAAATGTATTGCTTGCTCCGTTTGTTTTTAAGTTCTTAAGCTTTTTCAAAAAATCTCTTGCAGTAAGGTCTGTAAAGGACAGCATAGATAATGATTAATTCGGAAGACAGATTAACCAAAGGTGCAAAAATCTTCATTCTTCTCATAATGCTGGTACTTTTCTTTATAATCTATTTGTACCGCCTGTTTTCTATGCAGATTGTTCAGGGAGAACATTACCGTTCACAGTCTCAGAGAATCTCAAGTCAGATTACGGTAATTTCTGCTCAGCGAGGAGAAATCTTCGACCGCAATGCTCTTCTTCCAATTGTAATTAACACAGACTCTTTTGCTGTTGAAGTAACCCCTGGAGAAATTCCAAAGGACAGATATGACACTGTAATTCTTAAGCTTTCTCAATATCTTGGAATCAGCAAAACTGATATTGATAAAAAAATTCCTAAAAACATGCGCCGCTCTTATTCGAACATTCAGGTAAAATCAAATGTTCCTTTTACGGTAATTTCAAATATTGCAGAAAATAAAATTGATCTTCCCGGAGTTTCCTGGGTTTCAAAGCCTATAAGAAACTATCAGCATACAGGTTCTTTGTCTCATATTGTTGGTTATGTTGGTGATATTAACCAGGATGAAATGACCGTTCTCTATAACCAGGGATATAAAAAGACCAGTATTGTCGGAAAAACCGGTATAGAAAAGCAGTATGATTCTCTGCTTCAGGGAAAAGAAGGTCGTGAAATGTCTACTGTAGATGTTCACGGTCGAATCATTTCTGATACTCCTATTGTTGAACCACCTGAGATGGGAAAGAGTCTTGTCCTTACAATTGATTCTGATATTCAGAAGCTTGTAGAAGATGCTCTTGGAAACAGAGTAGGTGCTTCTGTAGTTCTTAAGCCGGCAAGTGGCGAAGTGCTTGCAATGGTTTCATATCCTTACTATGACTCAAATATTTTCAGTTCAGATGATGCAGCAAAGGAATATTCAAAACTTATTAATGATACTTCAAAGCCTCTTTTGAATCGTGCCGTTCAGGTTTCCTATCCGCCGGCTTCTACCTTTAAGATTATTATGTCTGCCGCAATGCTGCAGGAAAATGCTTTCCCAGCCGCAAAAAAGATTGAATGTAAGGGTGTCATGACTTATGGTGGACGTAAGTTCCATTGTCACGTTCATGAACCTGGACACGGCTGGCTTGATCTTAAGAATGCTATGGCACAGTCTTGTGATGTTTATTACTGGACTATCGGTCGAGATTATCTTGGTATTGAAAAAATTGCCTCTTATGCACGCGAGTTTGGTTTTGGTAAGAGTGCTCAGATAGATCTTCCTAGCCAGGTTTCTGGTCTTGTTCCTACAGCCGAATGGAAGGAAAAGAAATATCATGAAAAATGGCTGGGTGGAGATACAATGTCATGTTCTATCGGCCAGGGCTATATGGAAGCAACTCCACTGCAGCTTGCAAATATGGTTGCGATGGTTTGTAACGAGGGTGTTATTTATAAACCGCATCTCCTTAAGGAAGTAAGAGACCCTGTTACTGGTGAAGTTATTCAGGAAGTAAAAAGACAGGTTCTTACTGAATCTACAATTGATAAAGAAGTATGGAAGCAGATTCAGGAAGCTATGCGATATACAGTTACAGATGGTACACCACAGTATCCAATGCATAATAAGATTGTTCAGATTGCCTGTAAGACAGGTACTGCCGAGGTTGAACCTTACAGTAACGTAAACAGAAAAGATGAACAGAGCTGGCACTCTTGGCTTGTAGCTTATGCTCCATACGATGCACCTCCGGAAGACCAGGTTTGTGTTGCTACAATTGTAGAAGCCTGCAATAAATGGGAATGGTGGGCTCCTTACTGTACAAACATAATCATTCAGGGAATCTTTGCTAAACAGAATTGTGAAGAAGCAACCAAAGCTCTTGGTTTCTCATATCTTACAAAGAACCGCGGAAGGCAGGAATAGGAGAGGGGAGTATGAAGAATAAATTCTTTTCAATGTTCGATTATCTTCTGATTCTTGTTGTTCTTACACTCGTAGCACTGGGAGTTATGTTTATCTATTCTTCCAGCATTAACTCAGAAGGACTTCGTGTAACAAACGAATATATCAAACAGATTATCTGGGCTTCAATTGGCTTTGTAATCATGATTTCAATTACAGTCTATGATTACAGACGTACAGAATCACTTTCAATTTATGGTTTTATCGGTCTGCTCCTGCTTTTGGTTTATACACGTATATTCGGCCGTTACGTAAACGGTGCAAAAAGCTGGATTGGAATAGGTGAGTTTGGAATTCAGCCTTCTGAATTTGGAAAGGTTTTCTATATCTTATATCTTGCAAGAGTATTGGATGATACAGCAAACGGAAATCAGCTTCGACGCTTTTTCCTGGCAACTGGTGTTCTGCTTCTGCCTATGGGGCTTATTCTTCTGCAGCCAGACTTAGGAACCGCTTCTGTATATCTTCCTATTTACTTTATAATGTGCTTTATTGCAGGGGTTCCTATCCGTTATATAGGTTATGTTCTCTTGTTTGGTATTTTTACCATCTTTTTTGCAATATTACCTGTGTGGAATGCAGAAATTGCTGCGACTCCCCTAGCTGTAATTTCAATTTTAACTAACCTGCGCCTGCGCATGATTTTGATCTTTGCCTTTCTTGTAATTACACTTTTGGGTTGGGTTATCCGCCGTTATCTGCATGGGCCGCGCTATATTCACTGGATTATTTATTTTACTTCAATCATTGGGCTCGCATTGATTTTCTCTCTAATACTTGGCAAGGTATTAAAGGATTATCAGATTAAACGTCTCATTATCTTTATGAATCCTAATAAAGACCCATTGGGAGCCGGCTGGAATATTATCCAGTCTAAGGTAGCGATTGGTGCCGGTGGTCTTATTGGCCAGGGCTATTTGATGGGAACCCAGAGCCATTACCGCTTTTTGCCGCAGCAGAGTACAGACTTTATCTTCAGTATCCTGTCTGAGGAATTCGGCTTCTTAGGCGGTATTATGGTATTCTCACTTTATTTTGTAATTCTTCTGAAGATTCTCTACATTATCCGTAAATGTGTAAACCGTTACGGTTCCTATATCTGTGCGGGAATATTTGGTATGTTTGCCTTCCATTTCTTTATTAATGTCGGAATGGTTATGGGTATAATGCCTATTACTGGTATTCCTTTGCTTTTCCTTTCATACGGTGGTTCTTCGCTGCTTACTGCAATGACCTGTATTGGTCTTGTAATGAATGTAAATTACCGTAAGGCTGAATTAAAGTAAAAGATTATACAGAGGATAGAGAGGGGACCTGTATATAAAAGTTAACTTATGGTAAAATACTAATACAAGTAGACAGAATATACATTATAGTAAGTAAATTGGAATTGATAAATTTTGATGCCTGCTGCGCGCCTGACCCCATTTTTGTTACAATTTTGGAGTTTTACGAACTATTGAGGAATTATGATACCGCCAAAAAATTCTGGTTTTCCTTCAGAATCACAAAGCACAAAGCCTCTGGTGGTAAGAGCTACATAGGATCCGTCGGGCTTACGTGCGCGATAATATATACTCTTTATTTCTGCATTTCCGCATAGAACTGCATCAACCGCATCTTTATAAATTTCAATATCCTCTGGATGAATATAATTTTCCCATATCTGATCCGCATGGTACATATATTCAGATTCCATATCAAAATCATTTATGAGCGAAAGAGACCATCGGGAAAAATCATAACGCATATCATTAAGATAAATATATCCGCCACCAGCTATTGTTGACATTGCTTCAAATAAACCATCGAGTAAACGTTTTCGCTCTGGAGAAATCTCTTTTTCCAGATCTTCCATTTTTCTGTAGCTTTCTACAATACCTTTTGACTTTACCTCTTTTTTATTTTCATACATCTCGGTGTCTGCACGCTTGAAGACATCATCAAAACTTTTATCACTTTCCGGATTATATACTCCAAGACCACAGGCAACTACAGGACCGGTGCGAGAACGAAGATTTTCAAAGGACTCTTTTTTTAGTTCTTTAAGCAGTTTCGAGCAGTTTTCAAAATCTTTGTCTGTAAGCAGAGCTGCAAACTCATCTCCACCAATTCTGAAAACCGGACTATGCTTAAAAATATCACATATCATGCGGCTGGTTCTTTGAATTGCTTCATCACCAAAACTGTGACCTCGTGTATCATTTATTTTTTTCAGATCATTAAGATCGCAGATTAAGACAGCAAATTGCAGATGTTTATTTTCTATTTGAATTTCTGAATCTATTCTTTCTGAAAATTCTGTAAAGGCATTTTTATTTTTTATTCCTGTAAGTTCATCACGCCTTGCCATCTGTTCGGCAGTACGAAGGCTTCTTTCCTGTTCTTCTTTTGCCTGAAATTCTGCCTCAATATTTTCCATGCCGCAAAGAATATGCCTGTTATCTTCGCACTTCATAAGAACATGACGGAAATGATTTATTTTACCGTCAATAATTGTGCGGCAAATAATTGAATAATATGGAGTTTTTGAAAGAAATTCTTTTGCGGTATCTTTATTATGCAAACATAGAACTAATTCCAGATCATCAGGATGCACGCATCGTTCGGCATTATCGCATGCAGTTTTAAAGAAATCACTACCCTTTTTCGGGATATTCAGTTTTTCGAGTTTTTTCGAATGTACAAACTCTTCAAATTCACCACTCTCCAGATCTACATAATAAAGGCTGTCAAAATGTTTTGATAAAGAAGTGGCTATAAGATTAAATGCGTTCTTATCAAAAGTCATACTACTATTATACCATGGGAAAGTGGTGAATACTAGAAAAATTTACTGTAGTGATTCCGCGAAGGGCTCAATGTATTTCTGGATAAAGTCTACCCTATCAAACACCGTTGGCTTGAAATAAGAAGCCACGGCGACAACCAGCTGCTTCTGCGGATTGATGTAAATCACGTTGCCGCTGTTGCCGATGGCGGCGTAGATATTTTTTTTGCGGGAGATAATCCACCAGAGGTAGCCGTATTCCATACCGCGGAAGTGATTTCCTTCAACAGGACGGGGTGCGGTCATTTCTCGGATCCATTTTGAGGAGACAATCTGATTGCCCTTGAAAGTTCCCTTGTTCAGACAGAGGAGCCCGATTTTTGCCATGTCGCTGGCTGTCATGCAAAGTCCGTAGCCTGGTGTACCGAGGTCCTGCGGATCAGCGAACCAGACGGGTTGTTTCGGAAGCTTGTCGAGTGTAAAGGCTTTGTGTTCTTCTGCAGACTTTGCATAAAAGTTTTTGTGGGCCGGAATGCCAAGCGGTTCAAAAAGGTACTTGTTGGCATAGTCTACTGTTAGCAAGCCTGTGGCCTTATAAAGAATGCCCGTCAGAATATGAAGGCAAACTGATGAATACTTAAACTCATCCGTAAGCCCCTTGCGGCCGCCGAGGAAATCAAGCGAAGTGTAAGTCCAGTTCTCGCTGGAACAAACCTTGCTCCAGGGATCGCCCTTACACTTATAAGGAGCCCGCATGGTAAGTAGATGTTTAATTGTTACATCGTAAATTGTCTTCTCGCCGCGCTTTACTTTATATTCAGGAAAATAATCCAGAACCTTGTCGTCCACACTTTTTATCTGCCCCTTGTCTATGGCAATACCAATCAGCAGAGCCATAATGCTTTTTGTTACAGACATAACGTGAATGCAGTCGTCGCTCTTGTAATTATTCCAGGTGTCGCTGTAAACAGTTTTGCCGTCGTAAATCGCCTCAATCTGGCAGATGTTAGGCTGGTCCTGCTCAATCATCTTGTGCAGTTCTTCTTTAGTCATAAAAATAACCTCATTCTTACTTGTTTTATATGGACGTCCTTTAGTAAGAATAAGGTCATTAAAAATTGAATTCAAGTAAAATCTTAAATTTTTTTTTTAGATTTTTTTCTTCAAAACTGTAATTGCTGCAAAGTGCTGTATTTCGAAGTTTTCCGGGGCAATTTCGTCGAGAAGTTTTCTGTGTTCTGCCTCCCAGCTTGCTAGTTCTTCTCCGGAGAGAGAGGCGCCAACTCCACGGCAGGCTTTCATTCTTCCATGCCAGGTTTCTTTTGTAAAGGGAACCATGATATCATATTCTTCATGCTCTACCATTTCAAAATTCTTATATGCTACATCCGGTACCCAGTTAGGACGTCTTGTCTGCCCTGCTCCTGACCACTTTGGACTATACTTGAGAACGAGTTTTTCACTCTCCCCTGCTATCTTATCTTCAAAAGGAAGCCAGGCCATATAGAGAATAACCAGCTTGCCGTTGGGCTTAAGAAGGTCGGCAAGCTTTGGCATTACGTGCTCATGGTCAAAATACCAGAAGCACTGACAGGCTGTAATCACATCAAAGCTTTCTTTCGGAAAATCAAGTTTTTCGGTAGGAACCGCAAGAAAATCAATTTTCATTCCACCTTCGTCTGCAAGACGTTTTGCCTGCTCAATCTGTTCCGGCGAAATATCAGTTCCAGTCCAGCGGGCGCCGTATTTGTACATATTGCGGGGAACAACTCCGGTACCAGTTCCAAGGTCCAGAACAGACTGCCCTTCTATACAAAGGCCTCTGTCTACAATTTTCTTATAAAATATTTCCGGATAAATGTCGCGATATTTTGCGTAATCTTTTGAAGTTCGGCCCCAGTCAAATGCCTTGCCGTCGTCTATTCTGCTGTCTTTGATTTCCATTTTTTTCCTCCTATGTACATTGCGTGGCCGCAGGTTTCGATTATTGATTTGTCTTCGGCAGTTTGATTTATCAGATTGAGGATATCTTTGAATGCGTTTTTGTTTTTGAACTTAAAAATCATATCTTCTTTTTCGTAGCCAAAGCCGCGGATTGAACGCAGGATAATTTTTTCAAAACCGTTTTGGGCAAAGAGTTTTTCTATTTCTTCTGATTTTGGATAGTAGCCTTCCTGAAATCCGTGGTCGGAAAGATTGTTGAACTTTCCGGAATTAAAGGCTTCTTTCAAACTCTCTACACTCACCTGCTCCGGCGACCAGCAGAATCTTGAAACAAGAGCGATACTGCCAGAAAGATGTGGAATAAAACTTGTGAAAACTTTTCCATGAGGTTTTAGTACACGGTGCACTTCTGCTACGCATTTCTGGCGTTCATCCTTTTCGAGGAGATGATATAGAGGGCCAAAGAGAAGAACTACATCAAACTGTCCATCTTTGTATTGTCTGAGGTCTGTTGCGTTTACATAATCGCAGGAAATAAGATTATCTACACCATCTTCTTCTTTCTGCTTTTTTGCCAGAGCCAGTAAATCTTCGGATAAATCTGCAAGCGTAACCTGATAACCGGTCTTAGCAAGAGGAAAAGAATAAACGCCCGCACCGCCGCCAAGGTCGAGAATGGAAACAACCTTCCCCGCCCCGGCATCAGCGCCTACCTCCTTCCCTGCGTCCACAGCCGGCAGATACTTTTCCAGAATCTGCATGGTCATAAGATATTCAAGCTTTCCGCTGTTATCATTTCTGAGCCGATTCTTTTCATCAAAATGGCTGTAGTAGTGTTTTACTTTATTGAAATCTGTCATGATACCAGTCGTCCTTTAATACGTTACAGGCTCTCCAAAATTATGGATTCTGCCGTTTCCCCAGCAGTGCAGATATTTTGTTGTGAACTTGAGCACTGTGTAATCTGGATCTGTTGGTCCCTTGTGATAATAAATGAACCAGCCTGTCTGCCAGAAATCTTCCTTTACAGCCTGATCAGTAACTTCTTCAATTGTACCGATTGCAGAAACACCCTTGAACTTCTTGGGAAGAACAAAATAAAGGCAGACATTTTTGTTGTCACGAATCTGACGGATTTTTCTAGAAGAAGTGTTTGTCGTTAAATAAATTGTGAGAGTTTCTCCATCTACACTGATTGCCTTACCCTTAAGTTTTGGATATTTTTTGGGATTTGCAAGATTAAGCAGAGCTCGGATTTCCGGAAAGCCTTCTGTTTCATCTTTTCCAAAAGTCGCAATCTGCGCACATTCAGCAGTTTGAATTATTTTTACAACATCTTTAATATTCATATCATTTCTCCTACATTTATTTTATGATTTTTTTAGCGACCTCTTCTATTGTGAGATTCGTTGTATCAATACAATTGTTCAAGGCAGAAAAATGGCTGAGAGAATCTATACTGATTTTCAGCCACTCGTCTGTTCGCCAGGGGCATTCTTTGTCATTCTTCCAACGGTTTGTTAGGTTTGCCTTATCGCAAGTTAATGTTACCGATTTTATTTCCAGCCCAAGATTATTAATACCTTCAATAATCGCATCATAGACCCATGCATTATCCATCAGCCAGACAAGTACAATCATTTTACATTCAGAACACTTTTTGTAGTTGCCAATCATATGAAGAATATTATCTACGGCCATTTCTTTTGTTTCCCGATTACCAACAAAGGGATGAATATCAAGGCACCAGTCGCCATCAATAAAGGCGGTTCCAGGAGTATGCTCTGCGATGTATTTTCCAACAGCAGTTTTTCCAACTCCCATTGGACCGTTCAGAATGATAACTTTCATTACTTTTATTATTATACTATATTTTTTTATTTTTCGCTCGACGGGGGAACGCCCAAATTTTTATTTACTTCTTTCTAACCGGCAGGCAGATTTCGCAGACGTAATCTGGGGAGTCGGTGTCGCCGGGGAGATAATTTTCGATGTCGTAGTCGAGGATGCGTTC
>JAEEGL011040811.1_pt1 | contig 11296 bp, 10 predicted proteins | sample 9134231 | NCBI WGS metagenome assembly JAEEGL01 (sample SAMN16246548, study PRJNA631951) | gut metagenome | biome: gut microbiome; feature: rumen; material: fiber-attached | host: Bos | place: Iran: Karaj | collected 2018-10
CAGGAAAAGCGAATGAAAGCCTTTTTTCTTCGTATTTGAGTTCGAGAAACAAAAGCTGTATTTTTTCAATTTCGGTATGGGGCTGACTGAAAGGATCAAAGCCTGTGCTCTTTGCGCAGTTGTTGCAGCGCAACCATTCGGCAAAGTCCGAAAAGAACTGCGAAGGCTTTATCTTTAGCGGATGAATTACGGACAGGAACCACGGAACTGCTCTGCCGGCGGTATAAAAAACGGTACAGGCAAAGGCAAGGTTTTCTGCCTTTAAAAGATCAAGCTCCGAGAATGTGGGCGAAACCTGAATATGGAACGGCGGTTCGTTTTCCGCCCTAATACCGGTCTTTTCGGCACCGGTGGAGAGCTTTGTGCCCGGAATTAGTGAAAACCTGTGTATTTCAAGATGGTTGGGATAAAGCGAAAGAGCGTAATCCAAAGTTTCACGGAAAGAAGGGTAGGTGTCACCCGGAAGACCGTAAATCAGATTAAAGCCGAATATAAGCTCATTGTCGTTAAGCATACGGATTTTGTGGGCGAATTGTTTTTTGTCAAAACTAATTCCGCAGTTTTTAAGCACGTTGGGATTTGTGCTTATGAGATTTATTTGTAGAGAACAGGACAATGCACAAAAAGCGCGTACAAGCTGCTTGTCTATCAAATCCAAATATATTTTGAACTGAAAATGCGCATCAGGCAGTTTTTTCTGCATTAGCGAAAGCAGTTTGAGTGCGCGTTCCTTGTCGGCGTTAAAAACTTTGTCTTTAACAAATACTTCAGGCACTTTCTTTTTGGCGAACAGCTCCAGTTCTTTTTCGAGCCTTGAAAGCGGGAGAGGTATTCTCTCCTTATGATTTGCGCAGAAAGGGCACTTTTGTCCGCAGCCTCTCGAAAGCTCCCAAACGGCACCGTTGTAATCAACGGGGTCAAGCGTTCCGTCAAGCCATGGTGAGGGCAGGTCTTCCGCTTTTGCCGTTTTGCCTGTTATAAAAACTGTTTTTTGTGCTCCGCGCAGGTTTTGCAGCAGTTCCGCCGACGAAACTTCCGGTTCGCCTGTGATTACGTAATCAAAAACCTCATAGTCCTTACAATGCTGAATTTGTTCCTGATTCTCAGCGCCAAAACATATCAGAACCAGTGAAGAATTCTGTTTGTTTTTTACAAGTTCCGCCGCTTTTATGACAAATTTTATTGTTTTCGTGGTATAGGTAATGAATACTGCTGTTTGTTTACTGCCGTTGATGTGTTTTTGTATTTTCTGCGCAAGTAATTCGGCTGTATCTGCATTTTGTGCCGCGTCCTCATGAAAAACGGAAACAAGTTCCACATTCTTAAAGCCTTTTTTCTTTAAAAACGAAGCATTTGACGCCGCTTTGAGCGGCACGCCGAGAGGAGTTGTTTCCGTAAGGACTGACGCGAGAATAATCTGCATATTACAGCAGCGGTACTCCGGCCTTTTTGCATGCGGCAATCATGTCTTCGGGCCAGGTGCTTACCTGAATCTCGCCTATATGCGCCTTGCGTAAAAAGTACATGCACAGGCGTGACTGACCTATACCGCCTCCGCATGAGAGGGCAAGTTCGCCGTTAAGCAGACGTTTGTGAAAGTACAGTTTTGCGCGTTCAGGGCAGCCGCGTTCTTCAAGCTGCTTTTTGAGGGATTCGGGTGAAACGCGGATACCCATTGAAGAAAGCTCAAATGAGTTTTCAAGAACAGGATTCCATACCAAAAGGTCACCGTTCAAGCCCTGATAACCGTCTTCGTTTTTGCTGATCCAGTCATCATAGTCGGGTGCACGACCGTCATGCGGCTTGCCGTCCGAAAGGTTCGCGCCGATTCCCATGAGAAAAACAGCTCCGTATTTTTTTACGGCTTCGTTTTCGCGCTCTTTTGGTGTTTTGTTCGGAAACTGTTTTGCAAGGTCTTCCGCATACAAAAAGGTGATTTCTTCCGGCAATACCGGCACAATCTGCGGAAAACGGTCGTAAATATAGAACTCTGTTCTCTTAAGGCAGCGGTAAATCTTGCGCACAGTGTCCTTGAGGAATGCAATTGTGCGGTCTTTGTCAGATATGACCATCTCCCAGTCCCACTGGTCAACATACAGAGAGTGGATATTGTCCAGTTCCTCATCTGCGCGGATAGCGTTCATATCGGTATAAATACCAAAGCCGCGCTGCAAGCCGAGTTCAGTTATTTTAACGCGCTTCCACTTTGCAAGTGAATGAACTATTTCGAGTGTAAGCTCGTTCATATCCTTTACAGGAAAAGCAACAGGACGTTCAACGCCGTTCAAATCGTCGTTAAGACCGGTTCCGCGCGGTACAAAAAGCGGTGCGGTAACGCGGGTAAGATTTAATTCAGTTGACAATGCAAGCTGAAAAAAGTCCTTTATCATGACGATTGCGTGTTCCGTTTCCTTTACGGAGAGCAACGGTTTGTATTTCTTTGGGATTGCAAGCTGCGACATAACGTATTCCTTTTATTTTGTGGATTCAAGCACGGATTTGTAAATTGCAAGTCCGGCGTCCGCTTCTTTTTTTGTGAGAATAAGCGGCGGCAAAAAGCGGCTTGTGTTAGGACCTGCTGTTGAAATGCAAAGTCCGTTTTCAAGGCATTTTTTCTGCACTTCGCCGGCGCTTTGTGTAATGTCAATTCCAATCATAAGCCCTTTTCCGCGGACTTCTTTTACACACGGCAAATTCCATGAGCGGATTGTGTTCCGGATGTACTCGCCTGTTTCTTGAACGTTTTTAAGAAAACCGTCGGAAGTGAGTTCTGAGAGAACTGCAAGTCCGCCGGCGCATGCAAGTGGATTTCCGCCGAATGTGGACTGATGATCTCCCGCAACAAATACCTCGGAAGCTTTTCCTCTGTAAAGACATGCTCCCATTGGAACGCCGCCTGCAATGCCTTTGGCAAGCGTTACGACTTCCGGCTCAATGCCGAGCTGCTCGCTCGCAAGGAATGTGCCTGTTCTGCCGATTCCGGTCTGAACTTCATCCGCAATAACAATTGCACCGCACGCACGCGCCGCTTCAGCGGCTTTTTTTGCCCAGTCAGCGTCTATTATGTTTACGCCGCCTTCGCCCTGAACGCATTCCATCATGAGTGCGCATACGGAATCATCGAATGCGGTTTTAAGCGCTTCATAATCATTTGCTTTTATGTACTTAAAGCCTTCCGGGAACGGTTCAAAGCATGCGGGATGGAACTTTTCCTGTCCGGTTGCCTTGAGAGTTGCTACTGTCCGTCCGTGAAAGGATTTTTCGAGCGTTACGATTGTCTGCTTTTTGGGGTTCTGCATCCAGCCATATTTGCGTGCAAGCTTGATGGCGGCTTCGTTTGCTTCGGCGCCGCTGTTGCCGAAAAATGCTTTTTCCATTTTTGTTACGGCAAGCAGTTTGTCCGCAAATTCAAGCCCTACGTCAGAAAGATAATAGTTTGAAATGTGGATTTCTTTTTGAACCTGCTTTTTGAGCGCTTTTACAAGCGAAGGTCTGTTGTGTCCGAGGCAGTTAACACCTATACCCGAAACAAAATCTATGTATTTTTTGCCGTTTGTGTCAGTAAGATAAACTCCCTTGCCTTTTACAAACGTAACCTGAAAGCTACCGAAATTATTTGCTACTTTTCCAGCCATATACTTCTCCTTATTCGTTCATTAGCATTGTGCCGATACCGCGGTCACTGAACATTTCAATCAGCAGCGAATGGGGGACGCGGCCGTCGATGATGTGCGTACGCGGAACGCCGCCTTTGAGTGCTTCAAGACAACACTCGATTTTGGGTATCATTCCCGATGAGATGATGCCTGTTGCAATCATAGAAGGAATTGCTTCACGCGCGATACGCTTTATAAGTGTTGTAGGATCATTTACGTCGCGAAGAACACCGGGAACGTTCGTAAGCTGTACAAACTTTTCGGCATGAAGCGCAACTGCGATTTTTGCTGCCGCTGTATCAGCGTTTATGTTGTATCGTGCTGTGTCGCCCTGTTCTCCGAGTGCAACCGTAGAAATAACCGGTATAAAGCCCTGATTGAGAAGGGATGTTACAATTTCGGGGTGAACCTCGGTAACATCGCCTACAAAGCCCAAGTCTGCACCGTTTTTGTCGATTTTTCTTGCTCGTAAAAGACCCGAATCCACACCGCTCAAACCTACGGCTTTTCCTCCCTGCTGGAGCAGGATGCCTACAATATCCTTGTTAAGTTTACCTGTAAGAACCATCTGGACGATTTCCATCGTTTCTTCATCAGTATAACGCAGTCCGTTTACGAATTTTGATTCTTTGCCTACACGTTCAAGCATGGCGTTAATTTCGGGACCTCCGCCGTGTACAAGTACAACGTGCACGCCGATTGTGTTAAGAAGAACAATGTCTTCCATAACAGCCTGCTTGAGTTCTTCGTTAAGCATGGCGTTTCCGCCGTATTTGACTACAACGATTTTTCCTACCCACTGCTTAAAATAAGGCAGTGCTTCTACCAGTATCTTTGACCAGTCATTATTTGAAAGTTCCATAGTATTCCCACCTTACGCTATGTTCTGTAATCGCCGTTGATTTTTACGTATTCGTAAGTCAAATCACAGCCCCATGCTGTTCCTGTGCAGCTGCCGTCCGCGCACTGTATTGCGATTGTTACGGCATCTTCGGAAAGCACTTTTGTTGCAAAATCTTCGTCAAAATCAACGTCCATGCCGTTTTTGCAAACATCAACTTTTCCGGCTTTGCTTACGAACGAAACACAGACTTTGCCCGTATCAAACTTTTCGCCTGAGTAGCCCATTGCGCACAGGATGCGGCCCCAGTTTGCATCCTTGCCGAAAAATGCCGCTTTTACAAGATTTGATGAAATTACTGAGCGTGCAAGCTTTCGCGCGGATTCTACGGAAGCAGCGCCTGTTACAACGCATTCAATAAGCCGTTCCGCGCCTTCGCCGTCACCCGCAATTTTTTTTGCCATTTCAACGTTTACTTCGTTCAATGCTGAAAGGAATGCGGCATAATCCTCGTTCTGAGTGGTAATTTCGGCATTACCTGCCATACCGGATGCGAGAATGCAGAGTGTATCGTTTGTACTTGTGTCGCCGTCAACGGTAACACAGTTGTATGAACCTTTTATGCTTTCTTCAAGTGCGGCTTTGAGCATTGCGGAAGAAATGGCGCAGTCTGTTGTAATAACACCGAGCATTGTTCCCATGTTGATGTGAATCATGCCTGAACCTTTTGCCATAGTACCGATTCTGACCTTTTTACCGCCTATTTGTGTTTCAACGGCAACTTCTTTGTACACGGTGTCGGTTGTCATTATAGCCTGACGTGCAAGCTCATTTCCGGTTTTTGAAAGTCCTTTTACAAGCTCTGCTGCTTTTGCTTCTATTCTTTCTACAAGAAGCTGCTGACCGATAACACCGGTTGAACAGACGATAACGTCTTCTGTTTTTACAGGGAGATTTGCTGAAACAGCCTTTGCCATTCTGAGCGCGTTCTGTGAGCCGGTTTCGCCGGTACATGCGTTCGCGTTGCCCGAATTAAGGATGATTGCCTGCGCCTTTCCGTCCGCGATATGCTTGCGGGAGAGTTTTACAGGTTCCGCTTTTACCAGGTTTGTAGTAAAAACAGCCGCTGCGTTGCAGGGCTTTTCTGCGTAAACAAGCGCAACATCGTTCCGTTTTCTGCCGGGTTTTACTTCAGCTATAACTGCGTTTGCCGTAAATCCCTGTGGCGCGCAGATACCGCCTTCTATATGTGTTGTCATATTGTACCTTCTGTTAAAAAGCTGCAGGAACCATATCGATTCCCATTGTTTCTTTAAAACCGAACATAATGTTCATGTTCTGTACTGCCTGTCCGGCCGCGCCTTTGACCATGTTGTCAAGCGCGGAACAAATCTGGAGCATTTTGCCGCCGTGGACAATGTGCAGCGAAATGTCGCAGTAGTTTGAAAAGCGAACGTTCTTTGTGCATGGCACGGAACCTGCCGGCAGAACTCTTACAAAGGGTTCTGCAGCATAAAAATCGCTGTAAATTCTGTGTATGATTTTGAGGTTCATTTCTGGGTCTGCCGAAGAAACTATCGCGTCGTTGAGCTGTGCGTATACGGTGCTGAGAATACCGCGGCTCATCGGAATAAGGTGCGGTGTAAAAATAACTCCGCACTGTGTTCCTGCGGCCTTTGAAAGATTGCGCTCAATTTCAGGCTGGTGGCGGTGTGCGCCTACCGCATACGGGCTGAAAGATTCGCCGCATTCGCTGAAGTTGTTTTTTGCGGAAGGATTGCGGCCTGTTCCTGTGACGCCGCTCTTGCTGTCGATTATAATCGGGTCTGTTGCAATGAGTCCGTTTTCAAGTGCTGGAAGAAGGGCAAGGGTTGCTGATGTAACATAGCAGCCCGGATTGCCGATGATTCTTGCCTTTGCAATCTTTTTTCTGTTCATTTCAGGAAGTCCGTAAACTGATTCCGCGTGTGTCTGCGGAAATTTCCAGCTTTCTTTGTACCACTTGGTAAATGTGGCTTCATCGTCATCAAAGCGGAAGTCAGCAGAGAGGTCAATGAGCTTCTTATTCTTTTTTATGCAGATATCCGCATACTGTTCTGCAGTGCCGTGCGGAAGGGCGGTAAAAATAATATCAGCCTTTTCAATAGCCTTATCAGCGTTGACAAGTTTTATTTCTGCACATTCTCTGAGATTTGGATAAACATCTTCAATCTGCTGTCCTTCAAAACTTACGGAACTGAGGTATAAGCGTTTTACTTTTGCATGACGAAGCAAGAGTCGGACAAGTTCAACTCCAACGTAGCCTGTAGCACCGATAATTCCGACGTTAATCATAAAAACCTCCGCTTTTTGTATAAATATACAAAAAAGTGTATAATTTTTTAACATTTAATGCAAGCAAATTAAGCATTTAGTTTAAACATATGTATTAATTCAGATTGTTTTATGCACAAAAACCAACCTGCGCAGATACTTTGTAATATATTCAAAATTAAAAACTATATGTATTAATTCAAATTAATTTATGCCGATAATGATTAAGATGAAGCGTATACTTTTATTGGTCATTATGACTGCTGTGTTTATGTTTTGCGCATACTCGCAGTCCATGACTCTGATAATGATTCAGAATGATTCTTCTACCGGCGAAGTTAGGGAAATTACCCGCTTAATGGAAAATGCCATACTTGACGGCTTTTTTGAGGCAGGATATATAATTTCAAACGAGCCTGTCCTTACAGGCGGCAAGACCGACGCCTATACGGAAAGGCTTACTTCTGCAGGTCTCGGAAATGTTACATATATAATTCCTGTAACTATTAATTATAATGAAGAATTATATAAAAACGAGGGGAATCTGTTTAAAAGTGTAAATTCTGTTGACTGGGAAATTATTTCAGTGGACACATTCGATATTGCGGCAAAAGGTTCTGAATTTCCGAATGAGTCGATGAATAAAAGTACCAGAGATATTGAAAAAGGAATTGCAAAGTTTTCGGGCAATATAGTTTCTTCAATCGAAGAATCCGTCAGAAAGCTGAATTAGAGGGGAAGTTATATGAAACGTTTTTGTTTGCTGCTTGCAGCAGGTATTTTAGCTGTGTCTTTTGTTTTCGGCTCGTCAGTAGCTTGGGAAGGAAGAGCTGCTGTTGGTTCTGCCGATATTTTCCCGGCAGGCGGAAATTATGCACAGAGCAGGGTTTTTTCAAAGGGTGAAATTGTAGAAGTTTACAATACATTAAATGGTAAAAAAATAAATGTAGTAATCACCGATACAACTGAACTTACAGGTGTTCTGATTTTGCTTTCTCCTGCAGCTGCGGAAGAACTTGAAGTAAGTGCTGCTTATGATACAGTTGTTCGTATCAGCAAAAAAAATGATTACGTTGCCGAAAGTTCTCCTGAGGGAGGCTCATTGACATCGGTTCCTGATCCGGATACAAATGTCGCCGAAGCTTTGAAGGAAGATTACACTCTTACAGAAAATACAGTTGAAGAAGAAGTTCCTGTTTCTGAAATAGTAGCTGAACCTGTTAAGGAAAATGAACAGGAAACAACAAATACAGTAAGTGCATACGAATATGCTTCACTTCCGGAAATCACTCAGCCGCAAGTTACGGTCACTACAGTTCAGACACAACCGGTACAGGAAACCGCTCCTGTAGTATCACAGACTGCACCTGTTACACAGACAACACCTGTTACACAAACAGCACCTGTTCAGACAGCTCCGGTAACAACAACTGTTGTTCCGGCACAGACCGCCGCGGTCACAAATACCCAGCCGCAGGTACAGTCAAATGCAGTAATTGTTCCGCAGGATCAGTACAAGCAGAATGTGCCGTACCCCGAACTGCAGATTGCCGAGTACGAAAAGAACAAATACTATGTTCAGCTTTCAGTAAACCGTGATGTAGCAAATATCCGTAATATTGTAAGTAAATATCGCGGTAAGTATCCGGTTTCGCTGAAGCAGTCAAACCGTTATACAGACGCATACGAGGTTCTGATAGGACCTTTAACAGCTGATGAATATAACGCAATTCTGAATAAGGTTAAAAAAGACGGTTACAAAGACGCGTTCGTAAAACGCGGATATTAAGTAACTGCACAGATTGGATTCAAAACACGCCGGAAAACACGGCGTGTTTTTTTATGGGTATAATAGTTTAGAGATCAAAATTCTCTAATTACACAAATATGATAAGGAACAGTTTTAGAAGCTTCATCAAACAGACTGTAAAATTTATCTCCTTCTTCGTCATAAAAACGATGTACCCATGCGATTTGTCCTGCCCAATCATCTTTGTGATTTCCCTGTGATGATGTCCAGAAAATACCGTCAAATTCAGGTAAGTTACAAAGTTTACATACCGCATTTATTGTAGAATATTGTTCATAGGCAATACGTATTTCTTCTTTACTAGGAATATACCAACCATTGTTGAATATTCCAATGTTCTTTGTTTGTTCACCAAATTTTTTTGCATAATGAAAAGCAGGATATTTTTTTTCATCTCCTGTATCATCTTTTTTACCGTGTTCTTTAAGCCATTTACCGATTTTTTCGAAATTTTGACTACCATTTTTTGTAGTTTCATAAATTGTGTCAATCCATTCAAAGTTTGCGGAAGCTTTTTTATCACACCATTTAAAAAACTTTTGACCACTCTTTAAACCAATTCCGAGTGTGCGGTTTTCGCCGTCATCGCTACAATCTGTTCCAACATAAAAAATAAAAGCAACAGCGGCATTTTTTTGTTCTGAAGGAAGATTCAGATTTTCACTGTAAGGAGTTGAACTACCATCATTAAAAACAATATCTCCTATATTTTTCGGGTCTTCAGGTGCTTTTGTTCCTAAATATGATTCACTACATAAAAATGAATAAGAGAGTAATAATATGCATATTGTAAATGTAAATTTCTTGATAAAATGTTTCATTTAGACTTCCTTTATTAAAATTCTTTTATTGAACAAGCATATGCTACGTTATTCTTATCAGTACCTTGGTCTAAACAATATCCATCTTTAAAAGAAATTATAAATGCGTTTGCAGATAAATCAAAATTAAAATTTTTTAAGTGACTTTGTGTTGCTGTCCAATAGAATGCATTCTTAAATAAAGGTACTTCACAAAGTTTACATACAGCATCTATTATCTTTTTTTTCTTAAAGATTTTTTCAAATTCTGCTTTACTTGGTAAATACCAGTCTGAACTGAATAAATTAAGATTTGTTGTATATTCATTATAATTTATTGCATAATAAAAAGCGGGGTATTTTGAAGAATTATCAGTATCATCGATTTTGTTATGTTCTTTTAGCCACTCACCAATTTTATTCAAATTTTTACTACCGTTTTTTGTTGTATCATAAATAGTATCAATAGATTCAAAACGTGAAGATGCTTGAAGTTCACAATATTGCAATCTGTTCTGGCTGTACTGTAAACCTAATCCAAGTGTTCTGTTCTTACCATCATCGCTGCAATCAGTTCCAGTGTAAAAAATAACTGCAATTGCAGCAGCTTTTTGTTCATCAGAAAGTTTTAGTTTTGTTTTATAGGGTGTTGCGCTTCCGTCATTAAAAACAATATCACCGATATTTTTGGGCTCTTCAGGAGATTTTGTCCCTAAATAAGGTTCACTCCATAAAATAGAAGAAATACCTAATGTTGAAAAAAGAATTAATAAAATTGTTTTTATAAATCTTTTCATTTTCTCAACCTAATAATCCTTTTTATTATATCCTGTTTTTTATTAATGTCTATAGCAGTTTGTTGGTAGTATCATATAAAAACGTATCCAAAAAGTTGAGTTGTTTCATAACTCAGTATTGACTGTGACATTGCAGTGGCGGTCGGTAAATCAGTTGTGTCAGTTTTGGTGCAGACACTGAATAATATGTGTCGGTATTGACGCAGATACTAAATATAGTGTGTCTGTTTCTATTCTGTTCTGTAAAAATCTGTGTCATTTTTCAGGTGCATATCACTTTACTTACTTAAAATATTTTATTACAAGTCTTAAAATATGAAGTAGCATGATACGGGCGCAGAAAGAGCGTACGCCCGTATTAGCGGTATGGTGACAGTAAGCCGGAAGTTACCCAAACAGGCTGTTGGAAAGATAAAAATCGTCGGGTAGAAAGAGGAAATCCGATTGTACTTTCTCTTAAATGGGAAATTGGTATTTACACAGTTTTTATGACAAGCTCGATTATTTCGCAGCCGGTTGGAGCTTTTCAGCAAGTTCCCGTACTTTGCTTTCTGGCAGTTTTGAGGCAGCGGCAATTTTAGAAATTGAAAGAGTACCTTCTTCCAATAGATTCATTGCAATTTCTATTCTTTCTTCAGCTCTTTCTTCGGCAGCAAATTCTTCCATTATTTTACACATACGCTTAGCTCCTTTCTCAGTTTTTTTGAATTTTCCTGCCTTTTCAGCAAGCAACTTATATTTCATCTCATCGGGATTTCGGGCATCGGACAAGGCCGATGCCCAACGAGTTTGCTTCGCAAACTCGCGACAGGTTTATGCATTTTAAGTTACCTTTCATATATATTATATGTGACATGTTTCAAAATGCAAGTTACTTCTGTCGGCTGGTTTTATCCAATGTCATATAAAGCAAAATTTCTAGAGTAATAATTTTTAAACACGTAGCTAAAAATTTTTATGCACGTACGTACTTAAAAATTTTTACGTAGCTGCTCAAAGTTCCGCCATAGCCAAATTATTTTTAAACACGCTCGTAATTATAACTGAATTTCTAGAGGAAAAATTTTTAAACACGTAGC
>JAEEGL011240537.1_pt1 | contig 11296 bp, 7 predicted proteins | sample 9134231 | NCBI WGS metagenome assembly JAEEGL01 (sample SAMN16246548, study PRJNA631951) | gut metagenome | biome: gut microbiome; feature: rumen; material: fiber-attached | host: Bos | place: Iran: Karaj | collected 2018-10
TAACTTTCAAATTTTCATTTCTTACTGATTTTTTATAATCTATCATTTATTTTAAATTTTAAAAAATTAAAAACATAAATATAATTAACAATATAAACAAATTTACAAAAATAAATCATATAAAATTAAATTTTAATTATCTTTAATAGTCTTAATATTAAAAACATCACTATTACTATCATCATTTTCATTTAAATTATTTTCATCATCTAAACTAATATTTTTAAAATAAGGATGTTTCAAAGCTTCTTTTGCAGTAATTCTTTTATCAGGACAATACTCTAATAATTTATTAAGTAAATCAATAGCATCATCATTAATTAAATATTTATTTTTATCATTAATAAACTCATCCCATTTTTTTCTATGAAACTTTTTAATAATTCCATTAACTTTCCTATCAACATAACTATCTTCATATTCATCAGTAAATTCTTCAATACCATCATAACCAAGTACACTAACAATTTTAACAATTTGATCATTTAAATCATCACCTTTAAAAAAATAATCTTTTTGAAATATAACAGCAGCAAATAAACAACCAAGACTCCACATATCAATAGAATAATCATATTTTTTATGATGTAAAAGTAATTCTGGTGCTTTATAAAAACGAGAAGAAACTCTTAAATTATATTCAAATCCTTTTGAATAATATTCTGCTAAACCCCAATCTATAACTCTTAATTCTTTTGTTAAAGTATTAATTACTACATTTCCAGGTTTAATATCTCTATGCATAATTCCATGTGAATGAGTATATTCTAAACATTTTAATATTTTATACATATATAAACGTAAATCTGAATCTTTTATTTTATATGATATTTTTTTCATTTCATAACTTTGAGTACTTCCATATATTAAACAGTAAATTTGACTTTCTTTATCTTTTACTACATCTACTAATTGGACTATGTTTGGACAATTTTTTAAATAAGTTAATATTTTTATTTCTCTTTGAATTTTTAACATTTTTATTGGTTTTAATATTTTTACTATTACTCTTTGCTTTGTTAATATATTACGACCTTCAAATACTTCAGAATAGTGACCACGCCCTATTTTGGTTTCTATTTCATAATCGTCCATATCTCCTTTTTTTATTTGAAAATTTGAATAATTTTTTGAAGGATCTAATTTCTTTTGTTGTTCTCTTTTTTCTTCTGAGTCAAAACTTTTATTTAAATTTTGCAAATTTTGATTATTTAAATGGAAATTTGAAAATATTCCTAAGATGTTTACTTTATTATCTCTATACATATTTGTATTTTTTTTATTTTTTAAATGTATTTTTTAATTATTTTTATTTAAATTAAAATAATTAAAATTATGATTTTTTTGCTTTTTTAAATTTTTAAATTTTTTTTTAATTATATATAATAATTATATATTTCTTTAATTTATTAAATAGTTTCTTTTAAATGCTAAAATGGAATAAGATTAGAAAAATCTTTTAGTTCAAATAATGGATTTTTTTCTTTTTCATTTGTAATATTTTCAACTTTTATTTTATTTTGTATTTTTATATAAAACTCTTCAAATTTACTAATGACATTTTTTAAATGATTATTTTTTGTTTTTATATCTCCAATTTGCAATTTTATATCTTCAATCTTATCCTCAATATTCTTAACCTCTCCTAAATAACTAACAGAATTAATTTTCCTATGAAAATTTTTTTTAGTAATTTTACTTTTATTAAACTCAATTTGTTTTAAATTTAATTTTGGAACAAGAAATAAGCTTTTAATTCTATTATGACTAGGATTAGATATATTATTTTGAGAAGCAATAATTTTATTTTCAAATTTATCATTTAAATTAATATCAGTATTAATATTTTCTAATCCTAATTCACTTAATTCATCAACTGAATCTTCTTCAAAATCTGCAAAAAAAATATTATCATCATATAAAAAATCATCTTCATCATCTGGTTTTTTTGATAAATTATAAATTGAATTTTTTACTATAATTTCATTTGTTTTTATTTTTAAATCTGGAGATGATTTTTTTATATCTCTAATTGTATTTATAGAATTTATTAAATTTGTTTTTGTTTTATCTAATGAATAAATTCTTTTAATTTGATGATTATGTCTCTTTGCTTTAATTGTTAATTTTTCTTGATAATATCTTAATTCATTTCCTAAAATTGTTATAATTTTTTGTTGATCATAATTAAAAGTTGTTCTTTTTATTTCTTGAATTAATTCAAGCCCAATAAAATTTAATTTTTCTTTTTTTAATATTTTAATTATTGAATCTCTTGATTTATTTTCATTTATAAGTATAAAATTATCTTCTTTTAATTTTTCATTTTCTTCATTTATTGTTTGAATATTTGAAATAATATTTTTATTAAATTCATCTATTTTATTTTGAAGTTTTAAATTTTCATTTATAAATTTAATATTAAACTCTTGAAGTTCCTTATTAAAAGAGTTTATATCATACATTAAAATTTCTTTTAGGAAATTATTATCATTTTGAAAATAGTTTATTATTTTATTTTTACTTATTTCAATATGATTCTGATAAAAAGCAATTAATTTTCTTAATAATGAATTCTCTTTTATTAAATTTGTTGCATCAGAGCCATAGTAATTAATTGAATTTTTCTCTATTTTTCTTAATATTGAATTATCATCATTTATATTCATTTTCAAGAAAATAAAACTTTAAAAAATTAATAATAATTTATTTATATTTCAAATTAATTAAAAAAAAATTTTAAAAAAAAAAAAATTAAAAGCAAATAATGGGAACATCTTCTTCTAAAAAATTAAGAAAAACTCCATTAAAATTAATACCTCCCCCATTAAGATTATTAACAGTAGAAAGAACATTTCCAAAAATAAAAATAAATTTAAATAACAAATGTATAAGATGTAATAAAATAATTGATGAACCAAAATTTCAAACAACTAGAAATGCCAGAATATGTCGAAAATGTTATAATAAAAAAATGGAAGAACAAAAAGAAATAATGATAAAATATTTATCAAATTTAAAATTTGAAGCAGATGAAATTTTTGATAATTTATATTTAGGAAATGAAGGAAGTTCATTTTTAAAAGATGATTTAAAAAAATTAGGAATAACAAATATAATAATAATTGGATATTATTTATATAAATTTTATCCTAATGATTTTGATTATAAAATAATTGAAGTTGATGATGATGAAAGAGAAGATATTTTACAATATTTTATTCCTGTTATTATTTATTTTTTAAATATTAAAGGTAAATGTTTTATTCATTGCCAAGCTGGAATATCTCGTTCTGCTTCTTTTACTATTGCCATTGTTATGTTTATTAAAAATATTAATTTTCAAAATGCTTATGATTATGTTTTAAAAAGAAGAAAAATTATTTGTCCTAATTTAGGTTTTATTGAACAATTACAGGAATTTGATGAAATGTTAGATTTGATTAATTATAATTTTAAATTCCTTCAACCTATGCATAATATTTTATTTGAAGGAGATGATTTTTGATTTTTTTTATATGTTTTAAACTTATTTATTTGTAAATTATAATTTTTTTTCTATAAAATTTGTTTTATGAAAATATTATAATTTTATTTTTAATTTTTTTTTAAATTAATTATATATTTAATTAATATTTAATGACAGAAATACAAGATGAATTATCAAATCAAGCAAAAGATCTCTTTGAGTATTCTAAAGCATTAAAAGATGAGAATATTTCAAAATTATTTAATAACTATAAATTTAGTGAAAGTATAATTGATAAAGCAATAAGAAAATGTTTATTAAATAATAAAACTGATTCATCAAAAAAAAAAACAATAAAAGAACTTTTAAAACATGCAAATTTAAATTATATAAATCCAGAAGATAAAACAACATTAATTATGTTAGTTTGTCAATATAGTGATAAATTAATAATTCAATTAATATTATCACAAGAATTTAAAAGAGGAAAAAATATTACTGAAATTGATTTATCTAAATGTGATAATAATAATTGCAATTTTATTTTTTACATTTTTAAAAATAATCATTTAGAAGAAAACGCTTTAGATATATTAAATGAAATGTTAAAATATAATGATAATTTAAAAAATCCAATAAAAAGTTCAAGTCAATTATTATTACAAAATGATAAAAATGGAAATTCTCCTTTAACAATAATACTAAAAAAAGGTTGGGAAAAAATATTAAATAAATATTTTGAATATGTTAAATATCAAAAAAATAATAGTAATTTAATTCATTGTGCAATAGATGGAAAAAAAATATCTTGTTTAAAAATAATATTAAAACTAAGTTCATTAGAAGATTTAAAATCAAAAAATAAAGATGGCGATACTCCTTCAGTTTATGCTAATAAAAAACAATATTTTTTTATGTCAAAAATAATATCTTCATATGAAAATCATTTTAATAATATTCAACTTAAAAAATTAATTCTTGATAAACCATTAAGTCCAAATGAAATTTTAGAATATTTTTCAAAGAAAGATTTTTCTTATTGTAATCTTGCTTTATTTCAATATAAATTAAATCAAAGTATTATTGTAGATATTTCAAATATACCTTTAGAATGGAATAATCTTTTAGTTAAAAAATATTCAGTTTTTACTAAATCACAATATGGAATTCAACCAGAACATATTATAAGTAAATATATTTCAAATAATAAAAATGATATTAATAGTGATAAAAAACAATTTATGAATTCATTATATGAAATATCTAAGTTTTTTTATAATTCTTTATCTGATACACATATTGCTGATCATTTAGATGTTGAAAATTATCCTATTGATTTAGTTATTTATAATAAAATTTTGTTTTATTTTAAAATTGGAAATATTGATACTACAATTAAAACTATTGCATATTATTTAACTCATATTTCTTCACAGAATGAAGATAAATATTATAAAATTATTATTTTTGAAAATGTTACTTTTATTTTAATTGAATTATTTATTAAAGAAAATTTCAATGAAATTGCTAAAATAATTATTATTAAATTAGATTTAAAATTAAAAGAATTTATTAAAAAAAAAATTATATTTGAAGATGATGAAATTATATCTTATTTGAATAACAATGAAATTATTCATCCTTTTAATATAAATAATCCAAATTTAAAAGATGCATTTGCTTATATTACATTATTAAAAGTTCTTAATGAGATAGAAAATGCAAAAAATTATTTTATAGAATTTAAAAATGTTTTAGTAGATAGTAAATATCAGGAAGGTTTAAAAATTTTTACAAAGTTACAATCAATTTATAATATGATAAAAGTAAAAATAAATTATAATAATAATCTTTTATTAAAAAGTTTAAATAAAATTTCTCTTTTAAGAGATTCATATGATTCAATAGAAGATAAATTTTTCTTTTATAATTCAGTAGGAATAATAAATTTAAAATTAAAAAATTTTCATCTTGCTGAAATGTTGTTTAAAACTGGAATTCAAATTTATAAATCATTTAATTTGAATTCTTATTCCAAAAATGATAATTGTGATGACCCAATATTACAAAAAAATGAATATTTATGTTTTATGAAATTTAATTTAGGTTTAGCTTTTTTTTACCAAAAAAAATTCAAAGATGCTTATGAAATATTTAAAGAATTAGCAAATATTAAATCAATGAATAAAAATATTTATTTATGGTATAGATTAGGAATTAGTTCATTAGAAATTTATTTAGAAAATATGAAAAAAATATTCCATTCAGTCAAAAAAGAAAAAAAGGACAAAAATTCTATTAACAAAAATGATGAAAATGAGGGAAAAGAAAAAGATAATAATGAAAAAAAATTTGGATATGAATATGATGAACTATTTACTCAATTTGAAGAAGAATATGGTAATAATAATATTAAAGGTGAAAATAATAATGAAAGAAATCAAAAACAAAAAATGAAATTAAGGAAATTTTACTTTCAATCGAATTCAAATGAAAATAAATATAAAGATTATTTAAATGAAGCAATTTCTTCCTTTAAAAATATTTTATATATTGAAAAAAAAAATACAAATTATGAAATTTCTTTAAATTTAAATGTTGAAAATTTAAGAGCAATAAGGGGAATTTATAATTATTATACTAAATCTATTGGAGAAGATAACGATTTTAAAAATTTATTATCATCAAGTAAAAAAAAAGGGAATGAACAAATTATTTTTTTAACTTATTTAAATTTATTATTTTCTCTTTCTTTATCAAAAAAATATACTGAAATGTTATTAGTAATTAAAAATATTAAAAAACAAAAATTCGAACAAATATCAAATGAATTATTAATGAGAGTCAATTATTTTAAATTAGAAGCTTTAATTTCTTTAGGTAAAATAAAAGAATCATATGAATTTATTGATTTAATTATTGAAAAGAACAATAAAGATAATTTTAGAATTGAAAGTTTTAATAACAATAATTTCAATTTATTGAATGAATTTCAATTGAAATCTTATTTAGAAACAGGGAAAATTTTTTTATTATGTAAAGAAAATAAATTTAGGGAAGCTGAAGAAGAATTAGTAATTTTAATTAATGATATTTATATTAATAAAGATATTGACATTCCACAATATTTTTCTAATTTACTCATATATATATATTTAAAACAAAATAAAAAGAAAGAAGCTTTAGAATTTTTAAAATATAAGAATATTATAACAAAAAAACAGGAATGATAAATAATATATTTTGTTATTATTTCATTAACAATTATAATTAGAAAAGAAACAAAATTATAAATAATTATTTTATTATATAAATATCTAAATTTAAAAATATTTTGTGAATACTACTTTTTATATTTTTAATTTAAATTATTATTAAAAAATTATTTTCTTTTGTATTGACTAATAATTTTTAGATTTTTTTTTTTTATTATTTACATAATTTTTTTTACTTTTTCTTTTTAAATTATTTCCTTCTTTTTGTTTTTCAATATCAAATTCATTATTTTCATTATTTTTATTTTTTTCAAAACTCACTTCTTTTTCAATAATATTGTCGTTTTTATCATCATTTTTTTTTTTTTTTTTATTTTTTATAATTTCCAAGAATTTTTCTATAAAATCATAGTTTCCATTTTCAATTTTATCGAACATTTTTAAAATATAATCTTCAAATTTTAAACCATTCTCAATAAAATAATCTTGAATCTTAATAAAAGAATTTAATTCTTCAATACAATCATCACATAATTTATTATAATCTTTAATAATTAATTTTATATGATTTAATAATTCATATTTATATTTATTTGATTTTAAAAATTTCTCAGTTTTTTCTTTTTCTTTTTTAAAATTATTGTTATTAAAATTATTTTCATTTTCAATTATAAGTTTGTTCTTTTTTAAAATACATTTTTGTAAGTCTATTCTTACTTTTTCATTTCCTAAAATTAAAAGTTTTCCTAATTTCATTTTACAATTCATGCATCTTATTGAACTATAAACAAAAGTTTTATCTGATGATAATTTTTGTTCCTTTCCTATTAAAATAAATTTTAAATATATTTTATCTATTTTTATAATATCATCATCTTTTTTATAGTCTTTAGGAATTTCTAATTTAGAAGAACTAATTTCAATATTACAATTTTTACATTTTAATTTTAACAAACCAATATTAGGAAATTGAGATTCTAACTCATCTTTATTTATATCTGCTTTATTAGACATTATGTAAATTTTAAATTTGAAAAAATAATTAATTATTAAATATATTAAATAATAAAGTGGTTTAAATATTTAATATTCAAATTAAATAATAGAATTTTCATATTCTAATAATAATTTTTAATTTGGAATTAAAAGTTCTTTTTTCAAATTTCTTGTATTTTTAACTTCAATTTTATATTATTATAATATCATTTATATATATATATATATATAATTTACCATTTTATTTTTAAATTTGCTTTTTTTGAACTTTAAATTTAAATTTTTTTGATATTTACAAAAAATTATTTTTTGTAACATCTGAAAATTTTTTAAATCAAAAATTCTGTTTCATTTATTTTACATATATTCTTAAAAATTAATTTTGCAATAACATAACAACCATATTCTACTTTTTATATAATAATTTTTTTGTTTTCATATTCATATTAAATATATGAAAATAATTAGTTGAATACATTATAATTGTGATATTATTCATTTTTATAATTTGAATTATTTTTTCCATAAATTTTTCTGATAATATTTTTTTCATTAATAATATATTAATAAATAATATATTATATGAAAAAATATTATTGATTTTTTTATGATTTACTAAATAAGATGATTTATTTTCAATTCCATATTATTGATAATTTATGGGATTTTCCATTAAAATCAAATTTTTTTAATTTCTTTTAGAATAAGAAGCATTATAATTAGTTTAACAAATCAAGAATTTTTAAAATCAATTTCAAATAAATCAATTAATTCCTTGATATTCAAATTTTAATATTATTTCTTTTAAAATATTAAATTGAAGACTTTTTCTAGATTATTTATCAAATAAAAATAAATAATATTTGAATCTAAAACTTATGTTAATAGTATATTTGATAATTCAATTATAAAATTAGGATTTGTATTTATACTAACTTAATTTCCAATTTTTAAATCTGTTGAATTATTTAATGAAATTTTTTATTTTTATATACGATTAATAAATTTTTGAGATTGAATAAAATAAAAATATTATTGTTGTTATAGGAAGAATTTAATATTTTTTTTTAATTTAATGTTTAATTGATCCTTTTTTACATGCTCTTTAATATAATATTTAGGTTTTTCATTAGAATTGAATTTATTAAATTTATTTCAGTTAGTTTATTTTTTTCATTTTTTATTTTTTATATTTTTTTTCCCCTTTTTAATTAATTTTTCCTAAATTTTTAAAAAAAAATATTATTTATTAATAAAAAATAGAACTATTATAAAATAAAGAAAAATAATTTTTATATTTAATTGCTTTGATATTTGTGAATATAATTATACTCTTTTATTATTTTTTTATTAAATTTAAAATAAACATTATTATCTTTTTATTTAAAATCCATAATCCTAAATTTCTATAATTTTTTGATTTTTACACTATTATTTTCATTTTTTCTTGGGATTTTTATAATCTATTTAATAATTTATGAATTTATTATTAGTTAATTAAATAATTATGTTTAAGTTTATATAATAATTATAAAACATATATATTTTAAATTGTAAATTATTTAATTATCAAATAGATTTAAAAATAAAATAATAAAAATTTATATTTCACCTAATAAAGATTTTATGGTTATTTCAAATTTACAAAGGGGACAATTTCCATGTTGAAAAATCCAAGGTTTAACACAATCAAAATGAAAAACATGAGCACAAGGTAAAGTAGTAATATTATCACCTTCTTTATAGTCTTCATAACAAATAATACATTTAAATTCAATATCATTATTATTATCTAATTTTTTACCTAATTTAGTAGTAGGTAAATACTTAATAATTAATTCAGGGTCTATTTTTTCTTGTTTTTCATTATTTTCATTTCTATCTCTATTCTGAAAAGCTTCAATAATTTTGCCTGCTAAAATACCATAGCATTCAGGTATTAAAAATACACATCCTATTAAACTAAAACTTACTACTATAATATTTTCTGTATTTTTTGAGAAAAAATTTTTTATTTTCCCTGGAATTGATACTTTTTTTCCTTTTAATCCTAATATTTTTTCATTATATAATTTATTTTCTTCTTCAAGTCTTTTTATTTCTTTTACTTCATCTTCACAATCATAAAATTCACTATCTCCTATTTTTACTATTTTAGAATTTATTCTTTTTATTTCAAATTCTTTTTTATTATTTATAATTTTATTATTATTAAAGTTAGTTGCTTCATTATTTTGATTTACTAGTTTATGACAAAAAATATGGTCATTATATTCAATTGAATTAATTTCTACTTCACAATAAGGACAAAATTTAGTATTTGAATTACAAAAAGAATCATGATATTTTTTAGATGTTATAGGATAAGATTGATTACATTTTTCACAATAAAACGAGGTATTAGTAGATTTTTCCATATTAAATTATAAAATTAAATAATAAATTAAAATATAAAAAAATAAGAAAATAAAAAATATCTGAATTTTAAATATTAAATAAATAATAGAATAATTAAACTGTCCATCAAAACTCAAAAAAAATTATAAGAAAAAAATAAATTTAAATGTAATAATTATTCAATATTAAAATACTAAATTTATTTAATATTAGAATATAATGATATTTTAATAAATTAATTTCTTTGAACTAATGAAAAAGAAAATACAAATAAAATCAAAATTTTCTGAAAGAAAAATAAATTTGAAAAAATATTTAAAATAATTATTTATGTTAAATTTTAAAATCATAAATTTCATCACTTATTTTTTACTGTTGATTTATTTAAATTTTATTACTAAAAAAAAAATAATATTCTTATCTAATCAAATATTTTATAAATTATCAAAATGAAAATAATAATCATAAAAATGGAATTGAACCAATTTTATAAAATAAATGATTTATTTATTTATATAGAAAATATAAATAATAATAGATATTACACATTATTATTATAAATAAAGCTAGATGAAAGCCTATTTTTTTAATTCATTTTAATATTTAAAATACTTATTTAACAATAAAACAATGAACCAAAATTTTTAATTTAATATTTAACGACACTAACTATTTATTTATGAAAAAATTAATTTCAAAAATTATTCTTTTATCATATTTTTCTTTCTCTGCACTATTTACCTTTTAATTTCAATTAATAAATGAATAACAATAATTAATAGAATTGAATGATTTTTTTATTTTTTATATAATTAAGAACTTTATAATGATATCATAGAAAAGATAAATAATTAAATATATATTTACAATTAAATTAAAGAAAAAAAATTAAATAAAATTTGTAAATATATAATATTTTATTTTTAATACTATAAGAAATTACAAATAAGAATAATGAGATTATTCAAAATAAATTTAATGAATATGGATTTAATTTTCTATAGACTTAATGTAAAGACAAATTAATTCATAGATAAAATAAGATTAATTAAATATCTATTAAAATTTGGATGATAAAATTAAATTGTAACATGATTTTTGAAATTGAAATTTGAATGAACAAATCAAAGATATTATAATAACATCTGTTATCATCATAATTTTAACAATTTATAAAATTAAGTTTACAATTTACTTTTTTTGTTTATATTTTTAATGA
>JAEEGL011373193.1_pt1 | contig 11296 bp, 2 predicted proteins | sample 9134231 | NCBI WGS metagenome assembly JAEEGL01 (sample SAMN16246548, study PRJNA631951) | gut metagenome | biome: gut microbiome; feature: rumen; material: fiber-attached | host: Bos | place: Iran: Karaj | collected 2018-10
AAAGGTTTATTATCTTTATCTAAATGTAATTTAGCAAGACCAAAATCAACTAAATATATATTTATATCATTTATAGGAACACCAAGAGAATAATTTTTATTTAAATTTTCTTCATCATTTCTTCCCAAAACAAAATTAGTTGGTTTAATATCTCTATGAATATAACCTTTATTATGTAAATTTTCTATTGCTGTTATTGATTGTAATAAGATATCATATGCTAAAATTGAATTAAAATTTAAAAACGTTTTTTTAAATATACCTAAATTTTTGCCTAATAATTCCATTTCTATACAATTTAAATTTGATGTTCTACAAATTGTTAAATTTTCTATAAATTCATATATTTTTGGTATATGTTTTATTCCTTGAAGATTTTTTAATATATCATATTCGGTTTTTAAAATACTTTTTAATTTATCTTTTTTTTCCACTTTTAAAGCTACGTAACAACAATAATTTTCGTCATATGCTTTAAATAATTGACTGAAAGAACCTTCACCTAATTGACCTTGAACATAAAATCTTGATTTCATTACTGTCATTTTTTTTTTTAATTTTTTGTTGGAAAAAAAATATTGATGTTTAGAAAAAAGAAAATGTAATTTTATTTGTAATTTATCAAAGAATTTATTTTTTTTTTTATTTATTTTACATATATTAATAATTAATTAATTGTTTTTCATAAAATTTAAATTCAATTTTTTTAATGAAAGCTATTAGTCAAATAAGTAATAATTATTTTTATAAAGATCCTAAATGTATGTCACTTGAAGAAATTGATAGATTTATTAATAAAAAAACAAAAGTTAAAAAATTAACTCATACAAATTCTTGTATTTTTAAAAAGAAAAAATCAAATGAATCTGTTAATTCTAGTTTTAATACTGATAAAAATCAAAAGCAAAATAAAGAAAATTATAATAAGAAAACTTTAGATTTAAAAAGAAGTCATAGTGGGCCAAAAAAAAGAAATAGCTTTAATGAAATTCAATCTAAAATGTCAAATGATTATATTAAAATTCTTCAAGAACAAATTTATCTTCTTCAAAAAGAAAATAAAAATTTAAAAACAAATTTTATTAAAATTAATGAATTATTAAACTCAGAGAGAAATTCGAAAAGAATAAATGATACAAATTTAAATATAAATAAAGAAAATATAAGAAATGAAGAAATAGAAAAATTAAAACAGCAAAATGATTATTTAATAAAAGAAAATAATATTTTAAAAATTCAAATGAATAAATATAATAAAGAAGATAATAAAATAATTGAAGAATTAAACAATAAAATAAATGAATATAAAATTATAATAAAAAAACAAAAAGAAGAAATTAAAGCATTACAATCAGATATATTAATTTTTAATGAAAAATATGAAAATGAAAAAAGCAAAGAAGAGAAATATTCTATTAAAACATCTGCTTCAAATTATGAAGAAGAAAAACAATCTTCAGTAAGTGAAAGAAATTCAAAGAAAAAAATAAATATAAAATCAAATTATAATAATAATTTTAATGGTTTTAATATAAGTTTTTCAAATAATTTAAATACATCTATTCAAAAATCAAGTTCAACAATATCAAATAATAAAACAATGAAATCAAAAAAGAAAAAAGAGAATTTTATCCCTATTTCAAATTTATCAACTTTAAGATTTAAAAGTTCTAAAAAAAAAAAAATAAAAGTAAATAAAAGTTTAAGTAAAGAAAAAAGTGAAGATGAAATAAAAAATAATATAAAAAAAGAAGTTATGGAAACTCCAAATAAATTTAATTATTTTGAAAATGTTGGAAGAAATAATAAAATTAATGAAGAAATAGAAAGAACTCCTCAATTTAAAACTTTTAAAGAAGAATCTTCAACAAGAGAAAAAAACTTTGTTCATGATTTTAATAATGAATTAGAAAGTATTAATCTTCAAATTCCTATTATTGAATCTAGTATTGAACAATTAAAATATAATTATAATATATTATTAAATAAATTAGATTGTTGCCAAAATTCAGATGAAGTTAATCAAATTAAAGGAAATTTAAAGTTAATTTCTGTTAATTTAGAAGAAAAAACTTTCCAGTTATTTACTTTGAAAACTCAACAACAAAAAATTTTAAAAACTTATTTAGAATAATTATTTATATATAATGAATTTTGAAATCATTAATTTTTTATGAATAAATTAACAATTATAAAAAAATAAAGTAAAAAAGAAGATTTTATAATTGGAATTTAATAATGTATTTATAAGTTATATATTTTAATAAATTATTTTTAAACATTATATTTATTAATTCTTTATATTCTTTCTTGAACTTTTAATTCCTAATAAAAGATTCTTCATTTTTATGAATTTGAATAAAAGATTTTAATTTATTATTCGTATTTCTAATTTGACATTATTAATCACACAATAATTAAGTATAAATTATTAATTATATAATTAAATCAAACTATAAACCATCTAAAAAACAAATTATTATCTTTTATTTTACTCTATGCCTTCTCTTTTTTAAAAATTTTTTAACTAATCTATTTTTAAATTCTATATTTTAAATTATTGAATTTAAATTAATATTTTTAAAATTAAAAAATAAGATAAATAAATGGAAATCAATAATAAGATAAACAATAATGACAAAAAAGATTCTTTAGATTTTTTAAATGATATTTTCTATTTTTCAAAAGATGAACAAAAATATTATCCAATATTAATGATTAAAGATAATAATTCAATGGTTGAACTATTTAACTTTTTAATTTCAGAAGATTTTGTTAATATTGAAAAATGTTTAAATTGCATTTTAAATGTATTTAAACAATCTTTAGAAATTACATTTCAATTTTGTTCTTTAAATAATGATTTTAATGACAAAAGAAATTATAATTTTATTAAATTATTAATTGATTTATATATGAAAATAGAAGATAAAAAAAATTTAGAATTAATTATTAGTTTAATAACATTTTTATTCAAAAATATAGATATAAAAAAGAATATTTATGATTATCCTTTAAATAATCTATTAAAAGATTATAAAAAACAAAATTTAACATCAGAAAAAATAATTAAATATATTGATTTACTCTCTTTAATTTATAATTTTAAAAATAACGAAATTACTATTCAACCAAAGAATTATTTTTATTTCACAGATAATTCTCATTTTGGTATAAATATAAAATTACCTTCACCAAACATTCAAATTGATAATGGATTTTCAATAGAAATTAGTTTTTACATAAATGAATATAAAAAAAATGAAAAATCAGTAATTTTTGAATTATGTACTGAAGATGATAATAAATTTAATGTTTTATTAAATGAAAATGATAATTTAGTAGTTTTTTATAATTCAAAACTTATTGATTGTCTTAGTATTCCTATTAAAAAAGGTATTTGGAATAAAATGAAATTTATTTTAACTACTTCAAAAAGAAAAAATTATCCTGAAATTAATATTTATGTTTGGGATATTAATAATATTTTAGAATTTAGAAATTATCAAATAGAAACTAAATTTTTAAATGAAGTAGAGTTATCTTCAATAAATTTTTTTCAATTTTTTGAAGGAAAATTTACTTCAATAATTTTTTATTCTGGTGAAAAAGAAGATAATAATAATAATGATTATCCTTATGGTATATATTCAAGAAAACAATTAATTGAATTTTATAAAAAAAATAATAAAAAAGAATTTTTAATTCAATGCCCAATTTTTTTTATTTTAAGTCCAATTTCTTTTAACAAAAAAAATTATATAATAACAGATCCAGTTAATAGAATAAAAGGAAAATTTCCAAAACCATTAACTCCAAAAAATTATAATTATTTTGTTAAATTATATCATAAAACTTCAAATAATATTTTTAATTTAGGAGGAATAAATATTTTGTTACCTATAATTGAAATTATTTATAAGAATTTTCAACAAAAAGAATGTTTTATATCTATTATCAATTTTATTAATAATATTATTAAACAAAAAAATAAAAGTTTAATTAATGTTTTAACATCTAATTTCTTTTCTATGTTAAGTTTATTTTTAGAAAGAATAAATGATAACTTATATGATTCTGAAGTAATAAAATTATTAATTGAAATAGGACATAATATTTTAAATTTTGAAGATGAAAAATTTAAATTACTCAAAAAGGAATTTTTTACTCAAATATTATTTAATATAAAAATTATAAAAAAATATCCTCCTAATTTATTAAATGAATTATGGGAACAAACTCTATTAAATTATGATTCATTAAAAGAAATTTTTCCAAGTCTAACATCTATATCTTCTTTTTTAAGTTCATATTATTCAATAAATAATATTGATAAAAATCTCTTTCAAATATTATTATTTCTTTTAAATCATAAAGGAACAAATGATGAAGATAGAGTTAATTTTTTTAAAATATTATCAAATGAAAGTATATCTATAAATTTAATATTAACAATAATTGATTTATTTACTAATTTTTTTCATTCAAATGAAAATAACAAAGTATTAAAACAAAATAGTTTAATATATATGTTAGAATATAATTGTCTAAATGAATTAATTTTTTGTTTAAGTAATTCAAATTTACAAGTTAAAATTAAAATAATTGATTTTATGATTTTTATGTCATCTGAATATTATCAAATAATAAAAAACTTTTTTGAAAAATGTCAAGTAAAAAATCCTAAAAAGATAAAATATAAATATCTTGGTAAAAAGGATATTTTACAATTAATACAATATAATATAATAATAAATGAAAATAATGAAAAATCCAAATCTGAATTTAAAATGCCAAAAACACAAAACAATTTTTTTTTAGAAAGAAGTGAAAGTGTAATATTAGATATAGAAAATATAAAATCCAAATTTTTAAATGAAATAAACAATGAACCTTTAAATATAAAAAAAACAAGTTCAATTATTATAGAAAAAAAAGAAGAAAAAAAAAAGGAAGAAATAATAATTAATAAAAAAGAAAAAAAATTAAAAGAAAAAATATCAGAATCAGAATTATCATTTGATGAAAAATCTCCAACTACAAAATTAAAGGAATCTCAAAATAAATTAGTTAAAAATTTCACTAAACAAATGGAATTTGATTTAGAAATTGAAGAAAAAGAAGAAAAACATCCTTTAACAAGTAAAAATAGTAAAAAATCAAAATTTACTTTTTCAATCGAAGCAACAAATGAATTAATGGAAAAAAAAGAAAATAAAAATCCAATAAAAAAAACTAAATCAAAATCAACTAATTCAATATTAAAAGAATTGCATAATAATAATGATTCAAATATATTAATTCCTTTTAAAAAAACTAAATCAGAAACTATTAATTTTGATTATTCAACTTTAGAAATTAATGTAGATAAAATTAATAAAGAATCAGAATTAAAATTAAAAGATTTTCCTAATAAAGTTTTTTCATTAGCAAAACATTGTGTTGATTTTTTAAAAGAAATTGATGATGAAAATGAATGTAAAAATTATCAATTAGATATTTTTTCTTATGAAGATGATAAAACAATAAATAAAACAAAAGCTTTGAAAACAAGAACAATAGATACAATTAAAGAAGATGAAAATGAAAATTGTATTAGTAATACTATTAGTAAAAGAAATACATTTAATGATAATTCACCTAATAATAATTTAGTTAATTTAATTAAAAAAAATAGTTCATCAATTACAATTGATGAAAATAATTTTGGAAGTAATAATAAAAGTAATGATATAAATTTAACTCCTAAAGATTTTAAAATTGAATCTCCTGTTAAAATTGATAATAAAGAATTAGAAAATAATAATTTTCATATTGCAACTTCTTTATGTGGTTGGTTATATTCTATTAAAAAAAATATTAATATTAATTCTTTTAATTTTGATAATAATTATGTTTTAGATTTCCTTGTTTTTCAATGTAAAAAATTAAAAAATATAAAAATGATATTAAACATTATATGCTTTTTATCTTCGAATAAACCAATGGCTGAAATCAGTGCTCAAAACAATCAAAATGAAATCTGGAAAAATGATATTCAAATATATTTTAGAAATGAAAATGTTATTCATTTTATAATTGATGTTGCATTCAATTGTTATTTACATATTCATATTCCACAATTTAAAAGTCCTTTAATCAATTCAGATGAAAAATTTGGAAATGCTAATTATAATAAAACTTATTTTGGTTGTAAAGATTTATTAATTGATATTTATTTTAATAATTTAAATTATAACGAACAAAAAAATTCCAATTCTGTTATTTTTGGTTATCTTTTTCCTTATTTATTAAATTTTCGTTTTAATAAAAAATATAATAAGGATGGAATATTTAATAATTATTCTTTTACTTTTTTTAGAGAATTAATTAATGAAATAATTGGAAAATTTTATGAAATGTTTTATCGAAAAGAAGAATCAAATTTTGAAAAAAAAATTAAAAATAATGAATTTCATGGTTTTATAAAATTTATCAGTCTTTTCTTTGAATTTGCAATTTTATTTCAAAATTCTGACAAAATTTATATTTCTTCAAGTAATTTAATTCATTTAAAAGAACAAAACATTTCTAATATTCCTTCTTATATTATTAGTAATGTATATTATAGTGTCTCTTCAGATAAAATTTGGTCTGATTATAACAATTATCATAAAATATATAATATTATAAAATATATTTGGAGTAGAAAAAGAATTTATGATTTATGCTCAATTAAATATGAAGATAATGATTATAAAGTTTATAACATTTCAAATGAAGAAATTGATAAAATTATCAATTGTTTAATCTTAAATAAAGATAATTTAAATTACTCTCGATCATATTTTGAAATATTATTCAACAGTCATAATATTAAAATTAAAGATAAAAACGATAAAAATATAGATTATTTTTTACCTTTAATAAATTCAGTTTCCATTTTTACTTCTTATTTAATTCAATCAATTAGTAGAAAAGAAGAAATACTAAATTTACAGTTTTGGTTAAATGAATATCAATATTATATAATATTTCTGTTAATTGGAAGTTGTACTTTAAGTCATAAAAAAAAGATATTAGAAAAATATGAATATAAATTTGTCACTAGTTTAATTTGCTCTAATTTAGCTTTTATGATAGGATTTGTATTTTCAAATTTCTATAATGAAAATAATAAAGAAATCAAATCTTTATATCATATTCTTATTCAAAATATTTCTAGAATATTTTCAAAAATTATTAAAATCACAGAAGAAAAAAACAATAATAAATTATTTTCAAAAATAAATTTTATGAAAAAGCCAGATTTAAATGATGCTCCAATATTTTTATTAAATAACTATTATAAAGTAACTATAAAAAAAATAAATGAAAATATTCCTGATAATAATGAACAAAAAAATATTAAAGAAATTAATATAATAAAATCAATATTTACAATACAAGATTTTAATTCTAAAGATTATATGAGTGTGAATTACTTAAACGAAAATAAACAAATGTTTGAAGAAAAATTATTTTATAATCAAGAAATGTTAGAAAATATAGATTTAATATTTAATATAGAAATGTATTATAATATATTTAATTATGAATATAACCAAAATTTTAACATTCAAAGTATATTAAATGAAGAAGATACAGAAAGTATAACTTATACTAATAATTATAAAAAACTTTATGAAAATATTATAAATGATTATAATTATTTACAAAAATTTGTATATGAAAAAAACGAATATCAAACTTTATCAGAGACATTAAACAATAAAAAAAAATATAGAAAATTAAAAAAAGAACTTTTTTCATGGAATAATACATATAGTGATTTTAACACATTTTATTTAAATAAAAATAGTTTAAAATATAAATTAAAATATCATTTAACAAAAGATTTAACAACACCATTAATAGTCCCAATATTAGATTTACAATATTATTTCCCAAATTTTTTGAGGTATGATAAGTCAAAAATTTTTGAAGAAAATTATGGGAATTATTATAATATAGATTTAAAAGTATTTCCGAAAGAAACTCCTTCTGTTTCAATTATTGATCATAATGACTTTGAATGTTGTGTTATAACACAAACAAATCATATTAAAGGAGGAATTAAAATATATTATGAAAAAATAGAATTTATTCCAATAATTTCAAATGATGAAAATATAATATTTTCTGATAGAGACGAAGAATATCAAAGTGAAAAAAAAAATTGTTATGGTTCTATTTTTAAAACTAACAATAATTATAAAGATTATTTATTTATTAGAATTATTGAAATTAATAGTATTAACTTTATTTTTAAAAGAAAATATTGTTATAGAGATAATAGTATAGAAATTTTCTTAAACACAAATAAATCATTTTTTATAAAATTTAAAACATATAATGCAAGAGAAGACTTTATAAATAAAATAATATCTCAAAAAAAAAATCCATTTGCAGAAATTAAATCAATAGATAAAAAAGTAATAATAGGATATTATAAAAATATTCCAAAATATAAAGATATATATTCAAATATAGATAATTTATCATATAAATGGAGAAATTGGAGAATCTCCAATTTAGAATATTTAATGTGGTTAAATATATATGGAAATAGATCTTATAGAGATTTAAATCAATATCCAGTAATGCCTTGGATATTAACAAATTTTTTAAAAGAATCAAATGAATTTAATGAAATTATCCAAAATGAAAAAAAAACAATTAATAATAATATAAATAATTATTTAATTAATAATTATTTAAGGGATTTTAATTGTCCAATTGGTTTATTTTGTTCAAATCCAGAAGAAAAAAAAAGAAAAGAATTATATATAGATACATATAAATCAATGGTTTTAGATTTAACACTTGAAAATTTAATAGAATTAAATCAAAATGATAAAGAAGAGTTAGAGTTAAATACAGAATTAAATAATAATGAAATAGAATCTAAAAAACAGAATTCTTTAAAAACATATGGAATTGATATAGAAAATATATATAAAAATATAAATATAAATTATGAAAAAATACCATATTATTTTGGAAGTCATTTTAGTAATGCAACTTATGTTTCTCATTATTTAGTTAGAATATTTCCATATACTTTAACTTCAATAGAAATTCAATTAGATGATTTTGATGCTCCAGATAGATTATTTTTTAATTTAGGAAAAACTTTCAAAAATGTTTCTTCTGAAAAATGTGATGTTAGAGAACTTATTCCTCAATTTTTTTGTCTTCCTGAAATGTTTGAAAATAAAAATAAATTAAATTTAGGATATTTACAATATGATAATGAAAGTAAAGAATTGTTTAATGAAAAAGATAAAGAAAAATTTAAAATAGAAGATGTTCATTTGCCTATTTGGGCAAAAGATAATAGAAATATATTTGTAATGAAAATGAGAGAAATCTTAGAAGATGAAAGATTAAAAATTAATTATTGGATAGATTTAATTTTTGGTAATTATCAAAGAGGAAATGAAGCTTTAAAAATAGGAAATTTATTTTGTTCTTATAGTTATGATAATGTTATGATTCCTAGAATAGATAATTATATTAAAAATAATCAAATTGAAGAAGCTAATTGTATTTTTAATTTATTTGAATTGGGTGTTCATCCTAATAAAATTATAAAAAATGAAAAAGAGAGAAAAGAAAAAAAAAAAGATAAAAGTGAATTAATGAATAATAAATTTTATTACTTTAGAACTAAATGTAAAATTATTAATGATGGTAATAATAAATTAACACAAGATCCTATTTTTATTTCTTCTTATAAAACAAAAACCAATAATTTTGGTATTGAAAATTTAATGGTTTTATTAAGTAATTTTGAAAATTATCAAATTTCTTTTGATAAAACTAAAGTTACGACAATTGAAAATAATGATAATATTAATATTAAATCAGAGAGTAAATTATGTTATAGAATATTTGAAAGCAAGGAATTATTATATAAAGTTCCAAAAATAATAAGTTTAAAAAATAATTCATATTTTATTATTTCAGGATTTATAAATGGAGAAATATTATTATTAAAAAATGAAGAAAATAATAAAGAAATAAAACAATATGAAGAAATTAGAAAATCAAATCCTTTAATATCAAAAAAAGATAATAGTTTAATCACATATATAACAAAAGATAATGATGAAGAATTTATTTATGCAGGAACTGAAAATGGAAGTATAATTATATATAAAATAGAGGAATTATATAATAGTTATTCAATAATTTTTTTTAGAATAAAAAAAAATCATACTGAAGCAATAATTAATATAAATGCAAATTCAAGATTAAATATGTTTATTGATTGTTCTTTAGATTGTTTTATTAATATTTATACAATGTCAAAAGTAGAATTAATTAAATCTATATATAATGATAATTCTTATGGTTCTTTAATAAATTATGTTTTTTTATCTTCTTCTCCTCTTCCTTCTTTTATTTATTATACAAATAAAAATATGTTTAATTGTTATAATATTAATGGCGAATTATTAGATATAATTTGTGAAGAAAACTTTCTTCAAAATAAAGATATGATTAATCCTATTATTTTTACTGATTCTAATTTTATGGATTATTTAATATATGGAACTATTAGTAATTTTCTTTTTATTAGAAAATTTCCAAATATGAATTTAATGTATTATATTAATATTAATCAAACTGATTTAATTGAAACACCATTATATTCAAATATTGATAATGATACTTTTGATTATAAACCAATTAAATTTATTCATATTTCTAACAATGGACAGTTTATTTATGTTATTTATGATAATTCAAATTTAGTGTTAGTATTACCTCTAAATTTAAATTTAGATTCAACAATTATTTATAATACTAATTAACATTTAATTAATTAAATATTATATAATATAAATAATAAAGAAAAAAAAAAATCACATAATTCAAGCCTTAAATAATTTCATTAAAAAAATAAAGTAACCAATTACGTCAAAAAATAAAAAAAAATAAAAAAAGAGATATTTAAAACTAAAAATAATGGATATAGACAAAGCAGCATCAAATATATCATCAGTAGAATTAAAAAATAGATTAAGATGGGGTTTATACATAATTCTTTTATGTGTAGGAATATTTTCAAGTTGTGATGGTGGAATAATACCTCAAGCAACAGATAAAATGACAAAAGATATTGCAGACAATGATAACAAAAAAATGGGATTATATGGTTCAATAGATTATTTAGGAAGAGTATTTGGAGCATTATTTTTCACATTTACAATAAATAAAATAAGAAGAAAAATATTATTAGCATCAACATTAATATTTAAAGCATTAT
>JAEEGL011410149.1_pt1 | contig 11296 bp, 8 predicted proteins | sample 9134231 | NCBI WGS metagenome assembly JAEEGL01 (sample SAMN16246548, study PRJNA631951) | gut metagenome | biome: gut microbiome; feature: rumen; material: fiber-attached | host: Bos | place: Iran: Karaj | collected 2018-10
GGATTGGGGATTGGGGATTGGGCCCAATCCCCAATCCCCAATCCCCAATCCCCAATCCCCAATCCCCAAATCAAAATTTTTTATTATATAATTTATTTCTCATTAAATAATTATAAAATATATAATATTTTATTTAAATAAAAAATTTATTTTTAAGATAAAATTTTTAATAAATATGAAATTTATTTTTTAATTCAAAATATTAAACTAATATGTAATATTAATATAATAAATTATTAAATAATAATATTTAAACTGGTTGTAAAAATTCAGTCATCATATATCCATCTTGACCATTATATGTAATTTGAGCCCAACCTCCTTCAATTCCATTAACTTGTACTGTTTCTCCTAATTTAATTTTCACAATAACAGAATCAGATTTACTTGGTCCACTTCTCATATTGACAGTACTTCCACTATTGGCAATAACTTTTGCATTATAAGGGAAATTAGTTGGAAGTTCAGGTTGATCATCATCATCATATAATCCTCTTGGTATACCATAATGAGTCCATGGGAAAGAAGATAAAGGATTTGGACCAATGACACCCTCTCTACTTCCTCTAGCATCAACAAATGTTTCATCTCCTAAATAAATTCCAGTGTGTTGCATTCCATCTCCACTATCCTTTTGTTTATATAAAATACATACTTTGTCATGGGGCATTTGGCTTATATCTCCATTTTCAGCCCAGTCTGTGTTTCTCCATGCTGAAGAAGCACCTGATGCAACACTAATTCCAACTTGTTTTAATGCTGTTTGAACTAAACCTGCACAATCATATACTTTTTGATTCATCCATTTTTCAACTATGCTTCTATCAATATGGTCTGGGTGTTTTTGAATTAATTGATCTAAATATTGAGGTGTTAATACTTTTCCATTTGTTCCCCAAACATAACCAGAACCAACTTGAGCTCTGGCAAAATCAGCAACTGTATCTGCTTTAGAGTTTAAGCTGTAATTAAATAATAAAACCAAAAATAAACTAAAAATAATGGTCTTCATTTTTATATAATAATATTTTAAAAGATTTTTTATTAGTTTTATTGTAAAAATAATTATTTTTTTAAAAATTAAATATAAAAATAAAGTTTTTTTTGGATAAATAAATTAATTTTTTTTTTAAATAAAATAAACATAATAATATTATTTAATTTTTTACAATAAAAATAATATAAATTTATTGGAAAAAATAAATTAAAATAAATTTTTTATGTAAAAATAAATATTTTTCAAATAAAATCAATTTTATAAAAATATAAATAAAAAAAATTTTTTTTAAAAATATAAATTATTTGATTAAAAACTTTTAAATAATTAATAAACAATTTTTTATTTTTATTCACAACTTAAGAAGAAAAAATATAGAAAAAAATTCTAATTAATAATATTGAAAAAATGTTCTCATATAAAAATAAAATGATAATTTCCATATATTTATTTTGTAAAGTAAAAGGATTATATTGTTTTAAATAAAAATAATATTTCACATTCAAAAGATTTTTATAATAAAACTATTATAAATTTAACAAAAGAAAATCAAACTCAAAGAGATGAAAGAAAAACAATTTTTTTAAAATAAATTGAAAATTATTCAGAAAAATTTGATGATGTGAAAAAACAATTAAAAAAATAGAAAATTTAAAATATTTAAATAATTTTGATGTAAATGATATTTTTGATATTAAAAATTTGAAGTTTTTCAATTTTAATTGAAGAGGGATTTTTTTCTATATCAATAGTAATATTTTTATATTATATAATTAATATTAATTAATTATTTAAATTATCTTCGAAAAATTTAATTTTATTTTTCATTCTCATTTTCATAAATTTATTGTTAAATAAAATAGATTGTTTAAAATTTTTATTTTTATTATTATTATTTTCACATTCATTAATATTTATTAAATGAGAATTAAATTTATTATTATTTTTTTTTAATAATTGTTTTTCATTTTCAATAATCATCCAATCTTTATTTTTTTCTTCCCACAAAGATTTTTTTATTTTATATTCATCTTCATTTACTAAATAATCATTAATTTCATCATCATTTAAATCAGATAAATTTTCATTATTATTATTATTATTAATTTTAATATCATTTTTATCAATATTAACATCACTTTTATAATTAGTTAATAAATTACTATCTTCTTTTTTAAAATCAAGCGAATTTAATTTATTATTATTATTTTCTTTAAAATCATTTTCTCTATTTTTAATAAAAGAAGGTGGATTATTTTCTTCATAATTATCTAAATTAATATTTAATAATTCATCTTTACTTAACAAAGCAAATTTGCTTTGTTTAAATTCATTTATTCTTAAATTAATTGTTTTTTTTGAAATATTTATAATTTTACAAACATCATCTGTTTTAAAGTTATTTAATTTTAAACTTATAAAAATACAAGCAGCACAAATTCCATTTGGATTTCTTCCTTCAATTAACCAATTTTTTTTCATACATTGTAAAATTTTAAAAGCAATTTGATTAATTTGTTGAATTTCATTTGAATTAAAATTTTTAAATTTTGATATTATTTTTTTAATATTAATGATGAATCTAATAAAGGAATATTTAAATCAAATAATTTAATAAATTTTATATAAATTGTGCCTAATTTAAATAAATTAATTTTAATAATATTTGAAAATTCTATTAATAAAATATTTATATTATTTAATCTACAAATTGAATATAAAATTACACAACAAAGAATTTTTGATTTAATTCCTTTTGAAAAATTTTTATTTAAACATAATTTATAATATTTCATTGAATTTTCTAATAAAAAGTTTGGTAATTTTAAAATATTAATAATATTTAAAAATAAATTTTTTATTTTTTTTTCTCTGTTAAAAATTTGATTAGATAATAAAAAATTATTAAATTTATTATTATTATTATAAGATAATTTATTTAATTCTGTAAAATAATTTTCATTAAAAAATAAATTTTCGTTTATAATTTTTCCACAATTTTCACACAAAGTTGAATTTAATTTGTAATTAAATATTAAATTTTTTGAATTACAATAATTGCAATTCATTTTAAATTAAATAAAATAATAATTTTTTTATCTAAAAATTTATAAATGGAAAATTTTTTAGAAAAAATTAATAAAAAGAATATTAAAAAATATGAAAAAAATATGAAAAAATTATTATTTTTTTATTTAAAAGAATTAGATTCTAATATTAATATTGATATTATTAAAAATTTAGATTTTATTCAAATTTGGCCAATAATTCAAAATTTAGTTAATAATAATATTGATGAATTAAAAAATATAAATGAAAATGATAATAATTTTAAAAATGATTTAAATAATGAATTAGATTTAATTATTGATAATGATATAAATTTATTAAATAAAAAAAGAGAAAGATTAAATGAAGAAATTGAAAATGAAGAAAATGAAAATGAAGAAAAAGAAGAAAATGAAAATGAAGAAAAAGAAGAAAATGAAAATGAAGAAAATGAAAATAATAATAAAAAAATAAAAGATAATTTTTTTAGTATGGAAGAACTAAATAAATTCGCAGACGAATTTGATGAAATTGACAATAATATAAACAACGAAAATCCAAATGATGAAGAAAAATTATTAAAATCCGCCCCAAACACAATTTCATTAAAACCTCGAAAATTTTCCACCGAAAACAAATCTCAAATAGATTCAAATTCAATGACAAACGAAGAAGCAGAAATCGAAGCATTAGAAAATTCAGAAGAATCAATAAAATTTAATCAATTTTTTGATGCACCAAAAGAGAAAAAAAATAATAAAAAAGAGAATTTATCAGAAAGTGAATCAGACAATGAAAATCATATTTTTAATCAAATAAAATTAATTGAAGAAAAAATGTTAAATAAAAAAGAATGGAACATGAAAGGTGAAATTCTATCAAATGAACGTCCAAAAGATTCTTTACTTTCAAATCCAATGGATTTTGAAGTTGGTTTAAAACCTCCTCCAATTCCAACAAAAGAAAGTACATTAAATTTAGAAAAAATTATAAAAAATAGAATTAAAGATGATTTATTTGATGATCCTATTTTAAAAAAAAATTATAATTTAAATAATAATAATAATAATAATGAAGATGATTATGAATTAAATTTTTCTAAAAATAAAAATGGCTTAAGCAAAGAAATTGAAGATTTTTATTCAGGAAATGATAAAATAGAAGAAAAAAAAGAAGAAATTAAAAAAGAAATTGATGAACTTTGTTTAGATTTGTATAAAACTTTTGATATTTTAACCAATCAAAATTTCGAACCTTATTTAAATAATCAAAAAAATAATAATAATAATGATATAATTAAAAATATTCCAGCTATTCAAATTGAAGATGTTGGAAATTTTGTTTCTGATAATAAAAATAATATTGCCCAAACTAAAGATTTAATTAATACTAAATTAATTAAAGAAAAAAATAAAGTTGAAATGAATAAAGAAGAATTACATAAAATTCATAATAAAATTAAAAGAAATATTAGAAATAGAATTCATCAAAAAAATTTATCTAAAAAATTAAATAAATTAACTCAAGAATATGGAAGTAAATTTGAAGCCAAAATTAAAATGAAAGCTGATAAACAAAAATTAAAAAATAATAATAATAATAAAAACGAATTTAAATCATCAAAATTCTTTGGAAAAATTTCCGATTTACAACAAAATAAACAAATAAATAATAATAATAATTTAAATGAAAATAATAAAAATTTTAAAAAATATAAATTATAAATAATTATATATTATATATATTTGTTTAAAATATAAAATATATATATTTAAAATATTATGGTTAAATTAACATATGATTTAATCACAAGATGTTCTCAATTTTTAAACGCAATAAAAGAATTTCAAATTGATTTAAGAGGCTATAAAATAAATGTTATTGAAAATTTAAGTTCAACAAATGATCAATTTGGTTGCATTGATTTAAGTGATAATTCAATATCGAAATTAAATTATTTACCTAAATTAAATCAATTAACAACTTTATTATTAATAAATAATAGAATTAATTATATTGAAAATGATTTTGCTTTGAATTGTATAAATTTAAAAAATTTAATTTTAACTAATAATAAAATTGATAATTTAAATGAAATTGATAAAATTTCAAGTTGTAAAAATTTAATTAGATTATCTTTAGTTAATAATTTAGTTACTAAATTAAAATATTATAGATTGTATACAATATTTAAAATCCCTTCTTTGAGAGTATTAGATTTTGAAAAAGTTAAATTGATTGAAAGACAAAAAGCAAAAGAATTATTTGAAAGTAAAAAAGGAATTAAAATGATTGAAAATATTAAAAAAAATAAATTATATAATGAAAATGAATATGTTGATGGTTTAAATGAAATTAAAAAAAATGAACATAATAAAAAAGAACTAGAAAAAATTATTAAAAATACACAAAATATTGAAGATTTAATGGAAATTGAAAATAAAATTTTAAATGGGGAAATTATTAATGATTTAAATGTGAAAAATAAAAATAATAATAATAATATTGAATTAAATAAAGATGATAATAAAAATTTAAATAAAAATAATGAAGATAAAAATTTAAATAAAAATGATAAAAATAAAAAAGAAGAAATAAATAATAATAATAAAAAAGATGAGGAAGATTTAAAAGTAGAAAATGTAAAAGATGAAAAAAATATTAAATTAAAGGAAGATAATAAAAATATAAATATAAATAAAAAAGAAGAAGAAGATTTGAATAAAAAAAATAGAAGAAAAAAAATAGATATATCAAAAGAAAAAATAGAAGATATTAAAATGGAAATTGAAGAAGAAAAACAAGAAAAAAAAGAAATAAAAAAAAAAGAAAAAGATGATAAAAAAACACAAAAAAAAGAAGAAAAAAATATTAAAATAAAAGAAGAAGAAGAAGATGAAAAAGAAATAAAACCTGTGAAAGGCAGAGGAAGAGGAAAAAAAAAAATAGAAGAAATTAAAGAAGAAAAAATTCAAACAACGAAAAAAACAAAAAAAATTAATGAATTAGAAGAAAAACAATCTAAAAAAAAAGAACAACCTAAAAAAAAACAAACAAAAAGAAAAAAATAATATTTAATTAAAAACATAATTTATAATAATAATAATAAAAAAGAATGTAAATATATTTAAAAAAATAAAATTTTATATAATTATAAATATTAATTTAAACTTTTTTTAATTTATTTTCATTTAAAATAACTTCTCTTTTTTCTTTATCTGTAATACATTTAATATTAAAAATATCTCTTCTTTGAGGACCAACATTAACATTTTTATTAATTTTATTATTATCTTCTTTTACATTTTCCATAGCAATTTTTTTTAAATAATCCAAATTAGAAATAACCACATTTTCTTTTAATAAATTAGATTTATATTGATGTAATATTTTTCCATAGCATTTTTTAATATCATCTTTCGTTACTAATTCTCCACTTTGCGCATAAAAATTTAACATATGATTAATTAATTTATTTTCATTAAATTCAACTCCTCGATTTTGTAACAAATCTTTAATATCAAAAAATAACATTTGAATATCTTCTTTTTTAATTTTTCCTGTATTTGCTCTATCATATTTATTAAATAATCTATCTGTTTCATTATCTTCTAATTCAGGACATAAAACTTGTTTTTTATCATAATATTTTTCAAAATTACTATACATAATTTTATTATATGGTATATAACCATTTGGGTATTTTTCTCTATTAACAACTTCTTCATCAATTTTTTTTTTTTCTTCTTCTTTTATTTTTCTTTCTTTTTCTATTTGTTTAGTTTCTCTTATTAAATCTTTTTCTAAATTTGAAAAATTTTCATAAACTTTTAAATTTTTTTTTCTTTTGTCTTTTTTTACTATTTTTTTATTTAAAGGATCATTAAATTCTCGAACTATTTGTTCATCTTTTATTCTTTCAATTGTTGTTATCATATGTCTATCAAATATTTTTAAACTTTTTAATGCATCAATTACTCTTGGACGATATTCAGGTTCTTCTGCGATTGGATTATTAAATAAATTTAAATTTTTAAGGAAGGAAAATCTTTTTAAATATGTCAAACATTTATCTAAATTTTTTAATTTATTATCATTAAGATATAATGTTTCTAAAAATTTCATACAAGAAATTGAACCTTCTAATGTTGTTATTCTATTATGGGCACAACATAATATTTTTATTCTAAAATTTTCATCAAGACCATTTATAGATGTTAAACAGTTATTTGTTAGCCATAATGCCTCTAAATTTTTGAATGCTTCAAAATTTACTAGTTCGGTTATTTTACGTTTTGATAAAACTATTTCTATACATTCTTTTGCATATTTACTTGTTTTTATTGGAATTACACTCCATGGGTCTCCTTTTACTACTTCTTCTTCTTGAACTTTTTCATCTTGAAACATTTATTTTTATTATTATTATTTTTTAAATGTTTTAATAATAAGTTATTTAAATATATATTTAATTTAAATTATAAATATGAAATAATTTTTTTTAACAAAATAAAATTTAATAAATTTAATATTTAATAAAATTTATTCTTTTTTTTCTTCTTCTTTTTTTTCATCTTCTTTTTTTTCATTTTCTTTTTTTTCATCTTCTTTTTTTTCATCTTCTTTTTTTTCATCTTCTTTTTTTTCATCGTCTTTTTTTTCTCCATCTTTTTTTTCTTTTTTACCTTTCTTTTCCTTTTCGGGTTTTTTATATCCAGGTAACAATTCTTCAACATAAGGTATAAAATCTGTTCCAACATAAGGTCTTAAAACTTCAGGAACATTCAATCCTTTTTCAGTTTGATAATTTTCCAAAATACAACATAAAGCTCTTTCAGTAGCACATAAAGTTCCATTAAGCATATGAACATATGTTTTTTCATCTTTTTTTCCAGTTCTATATCTAATTTCCGCAGATCTACTTTGATAATCAGTACAATTACTACAACTAACTAATTCTCTATAAGTTCCATAACCAGGGAACCAGGCTTCTAAATCATATTTTTTAGCAGCTGCATTATTTAAGGCTCCACTTACAATACTTATAACTCTATAAGGTAATTTTAAACTCTCGAAAAATTCTTGAGATACCTTTATCATTTCTTCATGAAATTTTTTTGAATCTTCAGGAGCACATATAACAAATTGTTCTACCTTTTCAAATTGATGTATTCTAAATATACCCCATGTATCTTTTCCATGAGCTCCTGCTTCTTTTCTAAAACAGGGAGATATACCTCCATATTTTTTAGGTAAATCTTTTTTTTCCAACCATTCTCCTCTATACATAGTACTAATAGGTTGTTCTGCTGTTGCAATAAGATAAAAGTCATCTTCTTTTTCTCCTTGAACTTTATATAACATATCATCAAAATCAGCTAATTCTGCAGTTTCTCCCATAATTTCTCTTTTCATGAAATAGGGAGGTTGAACAGGTGTATATCCTTTAGAAGCTAAAAATTTTAAACCATAGTGAATTAAAGCTTGATTTAATAATACTCCAGGACCTAATAAAAAGTATCCTCTATGACCTGCAATTTTAACTCCTCTATCTTGATCATACCCTCCTAACCATTGTAATACCTTATAATGATGTGCATTACCTGGGGTGTCATCTATTTTTCTGTTTTTATCTACTTCTCCCCATGTACATATTACTTTATTATCATCTTCGTTGTTTGATATTGGAACTTCAGGGTCTAAAATATTACCAACTTGACTATAGATTTTTTTTAATTCTGCATATTTTAAATCGGCTGATTTATTTAGTTCATCCGCTTCTTTTTCTAGTTCTTCTTTTTTTGCTAGAAGTTCTGTACAGGGATCTTGGCCTTTAGATTCTTTTTTTTTCTTTTTAATTTCATTTTGAGTTGCATTTAAGTTCATTTTTGCTGTGTCGGCCTTTGAACGAACTTCTTTCCATTCTTTTGTTAATGCGATAGATTTATCTACAATTTCTGTACTTTTAAATCTTTTTTTTTGGGAATCATAAACTATTTCAGGATTTCCTCCTTTATCTGCTCGAATAAGTAATAAATCTAACATTTATAAATAAAATAAATAAAATAGATTTTTTATATTAAAAAATAATTTTTATTTTTTTTTTTGTATTTTTTGATGTGATATTTAAAATATTGTTGATATAAAAAATAATAATTTAAAAATTATAATATATTTATATTAATATTAATTTAATTTCATATAAATAATATATTTTTTTATATATAAGGTTTTTTAATAATGAAATTAAAAAAAAAATGGAAAATGATAATTTTGAATTAGATGAAAATGATAAAAATAGTGATTTTTTTTTAAAATGTGAAGAAGAAAATTTAGATATTAAAAAAAATAATTTATCTTTAAGTCAAAATTATTCTTCTTTGTTATCAAATAATTTTAAATCATCCAATAATAATAATAATTTTAAACTTTCACCTAAATTTCGAAATTCATTTAAATTGAATTATAATAATAATTATAAAAGAAAAAAAGAAAAAAATAATACTATAAATAATAGAAAATCTTTTATTGCAAAAGAAAAATTTTGGAGAAATTTAGATTATGATAATAAATTTATAAAATTAATTGAAAAACCGCAATCTCCTCATAATACAGGTCAATATATATGTCATGTTCATAATCAAGGAAAAAAAAAAGAAAAAAATGATTTAGATAATGAAAATATTATTGGGATAGATGAAGGTATATGTTTAAAAGGAAGTATGCTAAATGATAAAGATATTACTAATGAAATGGATATTGATTTAGATTTTGAAGATATTAATTTATCTTTAAATAAAAGAAAACGAGTTATGTCTGTTGAAATTAATTATGATGATGAATTAGAGAAACATAAAGATTATTTATTAGGAAAAAAACAAAATGAAACAAATGATGAAAATTAATTTTAATATAAAAAATAAATTTTTTTTGAAATTTGGATTTTATATAAATTTTTTATATTAATGAAAAGGTAAATTTTGTGTATTATATATTAAATATATTATATATTTATTATATATATAATTAATATTGTTTTATTAATATATATTTTATTAAAATATTTTATTTTGGAAAAAAAAATTTATCATTTATTTAAAAATATGGTTAATTTTTATTCTTTCATTTATTTTTTTTTATTATTCAATTGTATAATTAATAAAGAAGAACCTTCAATTATTCCTATGAATTTAGAACCAGGAGAACAAATAAAAAAAAATATATCAATTGGTGAAAAACATTATTATTATATAGATTCATTACCTGATAAAGAATTAGGTTTTAGAATAAATATTATGTTTGTCGAAGGATTTGGAAGAATATTTGTTAATATAGCAAATAATTTAGGTGATAATTATCCTGACGAAAATTCATATAATTATACAGGTAAATTAACTTATAGTAGTAAAAGTAGAATATTAATAATTCCTTATTCTGATATTGAAAATTTAGAAACTAAAAATAAAAAATTATTATTAACAATATATGGAGATAGTGTATCATATTCAACAGATAATATATTATATTATTTAAGTTTTGCAAAAGGAAGTGAAAATATTCAAATGAATAAAAAATATAATTATTTTATAACAAAAGGAGAAACACAATATTTTCAAGTGAAAGCAAATCCTAATACAAACAGATTATATATATCAATGAGTAATAAAGAAGGGAATGGAGACATATATGTTAATTATGGAAATGATTTTCCAACGGAAGATAAATATAATTGGAAGTCTTCAGGAGTTAATAATGAATTTTTAGATATATCAAAAGAAGATAGTTTTTTCTCATCTCAGGGTATAAATGATTTACAAGGAAATTATTTAATAATGATAAAAGGATATGATGATACATTATATGATTTATATGTAAGTGATAAAGATATAAAATTAACTTATATATCTGAGGGGTACCCTGGAGGATGTGAATGTAAAAATCAGGATGATTCATGTTATTTTTTGTATGAAAATATTAATAGTAATTATATAAGTGAAACATATGATAGAGAAATTATATTTTTCATTGAATATACTTATGGAAGTGGAGAAATATATGGAAAGTTATATGAAAAAGGAGATTTAGATCAAATTATGATGGATCTACCTTCTATTAATAATTTTGATTATACAAATGGAAAAAGACAAAATTATGTAAGAATGAAATTAACCAAAGATCAAGCAAAATATACATTAGATAGTGTAATAATGGTGAATGTTCAATGTTTTGAAAAAAGTTTATTTGATCTTA
>JAEEGL012957832.1_pt1 | contig 11296 bp, 11 predicted proteins | sample 9134231 | NCBI WGS metagenome assembly JAEEGL01 (sample SAMN16246548, study PRJNA631951) | gut metagenome | biome: gut microbiome; feature: rumen; material: fiber-attached | host: Bos | place: Iran: Karaj | collected 2018-10
GATCCGCCGCACATCGTCTGCTACGAGGATACCTTTTTTGAGCAGCTCGGACGCCAGCGCGTCAAGCGATCCTCTGTTTTCGGCAATCAGCCGTGCCGCCTGGCTGCAGCACGCTTCGATCTGCTGGGATACCGTCTTCTCTTGCGCGGACAAAAGCTCCGGAGAGTTCTCATATTCGCCGTCGATCAGATGGAACCCGAACACGGCATGCCGTTTTGTCAGCCTTGAGATGATGTGCAGAGCGCAATCGATGTCCCCGCTGCAGCCGAGGTCCGTCGCGCCGTACACCTGCATCGTTGCCATGCGTCCGCCCATGCAGCGGATCGCGGCGTTCGTCACTTCGCTGAGCTCGCCGCAATCATGCTCAAAATAGGAGGTGAAGCCCAAAACATTGCCGCTGCGCTCATACAGACATACCGCGGACACGCTGCCGGGAGAGAGCAGCTCCGACACCAGCGCATGGCCCGCCTCATGATACGCTGCTTTTTTCGTCTTTTCATCTTTCCTGCCGACCAGAATGCTGTCCGGCGGGACCTCATGGACGATGTCGAAGCAGCCCAGGAGCAGATGGCGCATGGTGATCACATCTGAGCGCTCGAAGCCTGCCAGCAGTCCGGCCTTATTGATCGCCGTCTCCAGTTCTGCGCAGCTCCGGTGCGCCATGATCCCCGCGATGGTTTTTGCGTCCGTATCGGAGACGCAGGCTTTCCTTTTCAGATAGTGCCGAACGATCTCGACGGCGTCGTTTCCGACGGGGGCCTCCACCTCAATGACCCGGTCAAACCGGCCGGGACGGATCAGAGACTCTGGAAGATCCTCCACATCGTTCGCGGTCGCCAGGACAAACACTTCGGCGTGCCGAAACGTGTCGATGCAGGACTGGACCGTGACGTATTCCTCGCTGTCCTTATGCTTTTCGTCATTGTTCGCAAACTTGTCCATGTCGTCCAAAAAGACGATGGACGGGGTTTCCTTTGCCGCCTGCTCGAACGTTACGCGAATCACGTTGACGAACGCGCCGTCCGGTTGGTCCTTCCGGCAGACGAAGGTCTTTCTGCCGCTGGCTTCCATGAGGCAGGACGCCATCAGAGTCTTGCCGACGCCCGGCTCGCCGTACAGGAGCAGGCCCCGCGGCGCGGAGACTCCGAGCCGCGCATAATACGCGGCGTTCTTCAGCGCGTCCGCCGTGCGTTCCAGCTCTTTTCGGATCGATTCATAGCCGATGATCTTATCAAAGGGATTCATGTCCGACACCTCGCTCATTAGATTTGTCTGCAGCATATATGCCGACATGGTATTTTTTTGTCCCATCAATCGTTGTTAGGCAGCACATGATAACAGAGCGCCCCCTATGATAAGGAGGCGCTCTGCTATTTATCACCTATAAGAAATTCAGGCATTATTCGAGAACCGAAAAAACGTTAAGACATACGATAACGCACTTCAAACCTGCGGAGCTTCTTCGAATTGGGGATGTACCCGCTTTCTCATATTCCCTTCCTCCGAAACGAATCGCCCCCGAACAGGCGCTGCACCCCGGCGCTTATTTCTGTCAAAACGCGATATCTTTCCGGAAAAGCCGGTTCTCATGTGGATTCCCACGTTTTGAGGACCGGCTTTTTCTATGCCTTTTTCAGAACCAATCCCATAAAAGGGGCGGTCTTCTCTTTTGTTATCTCCCAAAAACGGCCGGTTTGCGAGCTGCAGACATCATTTGATCTCATACTTTCGTGCACGGCGGAATTCCCCCATCGTCTCGTTCACGTCGGAGACATAGGCGAAGGAACCGGGGAAGCGGGCGAGGATATTGTGGAAATCCACCACCTGATGGCGATTCACCACGCAGATGAGCATGTCTTTTTCCTTGCTGGAGTACATCCCCACGGCGTGCAGCAGCGTCACACCGTGGTGCAGCTCGCTCATCAGCACCTGTCCCAGGGTCTTCGCGTCGTCGGTGACGATCTCGAATTTCAGGGCCCTGTTGCCCATCTTCAGCAGGTCGTTGCTGATGCGGGAGCTGAGGTAGCAGTAGATCAGGCAGAGGATGACCGGCTCGAACTTATAGCCGTAGACAAAGTAGGAGATGGCAGCCACCACGGCATTGAGGGCGAAGATCAGCCACACCAGGCTGGCCTCCGGGTGGCGGGAGCGGATCAGCGCGGCCAGGATATCCGTGCCGCCGGTGGAGCCGTTGCTGCGTAGCACGACGGTGTAGATCGCGCCGTTGATGACGCCCGCGGCTACCGGGCCGAGGATGGCCGAGGTGCCGGTTTCGGTATGGTAGGCCACGGCGCTGAAATCCATGTTCCGCAGCAGCAGCGTCGTTGCCGAAAAGCTCAGCACGAATATCAGCGTCCGCCGCGCAAACACCTTGTCCACCCGCCGCCAGGCAATCAGCAGCAGGGGAATGTTGATGAGCACGGAAAAGTAGCCGATGCTGAAATGGAAGAGATACTGCACCATCGTCGCCAGACCGTTGAGTCCGGCAGGGGCAAAGGCGTTCGGGAAGATAAACAGTTCATAGTTGAAGCCCATCAGCACCGCGCAGAGCACCATTGCTCCCGCGCTGATCAGTTCGGAGCCGGATCGCTGCTTCATTCTCTCGTTCCTCCGTCGTCGTGTTTTGACGCGCCCGGTCATTGTAGCACCCGAGACATGGGAATACAAGCATCCCGCAGTCCGCCGGGCTGAAATCGATATCGAAAAATCGTGCGTTGCCAGCGGATTCCCCCTGTCGGCGGTTGCGCTCCTGTGGTATCATGGAAGCGCAGGGCCGCATCGAAAAGGCCCGGCGGTTTTCCGGCGGAATAATGGACAGATACACGGAAAACATCGAAATCGTGATCTGCCGGACTGAGAGCAGGCTCGGCTGCACGGAAGATGCGGGCCGGTCAACAGGGGGCCCTGCGGCGGCCGTCCGGAAACGGCCGCCTGATCCATGCAGAAGACATCGACGATGGTTTTCAGATTGAAAAACGGCGGCGCCCGCAGGCGATCACCCCGGGCAGATCGGCCGGATGCCGTCGGCACAGGTTCTGAATCAGAAGCCGTGAGCGCATAACGCGGAGGTGAACGGAATGGAAAAGCACATGGTGGCAAGACTGATGGCGAAGAACGATAAATACGCCTGCTCGATCGCCGACCGGATCATCGCGGAAAGCGGTGAAACGGATGCGTGGTACGCATATTTCGACGACTTCGTCCCACTTCTTGATCATCCGAAATCACTGGTCAGAAACCGTGCGCTGCACATCCTTGCGGCGAACGCCAGATGGGACGCGGAAACCCGGTTCGACGCCGTCCTTCCCGCCTACCTCGCCCACGTGACCGACGAAAAGCCGATCACCGCCAGACAGTGCATCCAGGCCCTGCCGCAGATCGGAAAAGCAAAGCCGCAGTACATCCCGCTCATTCTCCGGAGTCTGAAGAACGCAGATCTTTCCGGGTACAGGGACAGCATGCGTCCGCTGATTCAACGGGACATTGCGGAAGCGGCGGCAATTCTGGAAAAGGATCTTCTGGCCTGCCGCGAAGCAGGACGCGCGCCTTCCGAAGGACGAGGCTGAGCTCCGCTTTTCAACCCATCGGAAGACCGACAACGCCGTCCTGTCCCCGGTCGTGGCCGCGGAGCCGGTCGTCGAAGCGCCCCGTCTGACCGAGCGTGAATGCTGCTCCGGCGTCTGAGCAACTGCTGCGGCCGGTCCGCCGTGATTCCCGGGATCGGCAAAAAAGCTGCGCGGTTATTGAAACTTTTTCTTGACTCTGACGCAGCGTAATAGTGTACGGTGGTCTTGCACAGGAGGGATGATCCGTATGATGTCGGTTCATGAGGTCAGCGAGCTGACCGGCGTGAGTATCCGGACGCTGCAGTACTATGACCGGATCGGCGTGCTGCACCCGGCGGGATACACCGAGGCCGGATACCGGATGTACGATGGGAAGGATCTGGAAAAGCTCCAGCAGATCCTTCTCTTTCGGGAGCTTGAATTCTCTTTGAAGGAGATCAAAGCCATGATGGAGGATCCGGACTTCGACAGGGAAAAGGCCCTAAAGCAGCAGATCGGAATGCTCATGCTGAAGAAAGAACATCTGGAGGATCTGATCCGCTTTGCCCGCGGGATCATTACATCGGGAGGCAATGCCATGGATTTCAAGGCGTTTGACAAGAGCAGGCTGGAGGAGTATGCCCGGCAGGCGAAAGCCGCCTGGGGCCATACCGACGCGTACAGAGAGTTCGAGGAAAAGAGCAGAGACCGCACCGATTCCGATCAGAGGACGCTGAACATCCGGATGATGGAGATCTTCCGCGAATTCGGAAGGATCAAGGACGGCGATCCTGCCTCTGCGGAGGCGCGCGCCCTGGTGAAGAAGCTGCAGGGCTTTATCACGGAGAACTACTACCGCTGCACCGACGAGATCCTTTCCGGCCTGGGAAAGGCTTACGGCAGCGGCGGCGAATTCACCCGGAACATCAACGAGGCTGCGGGCGCCGGTGCGGCGGAGTTCGCTGCCGAAGCCATCGAGGCATACTGCAGCTGAGAGCCTGTGGCGTCGGACGGGCGAGCCCTTTGATGAGAGAAAGGGCGTGCCGCAAAATGCGTATCCCGCCCCGTCATTCCGCGCCGGCGGAAGCACCGGCGCGGGAATCCGGCCTCTGTACGAGGGAAAACGGATCGACGGGGGGACGGGCATTTTGCAGCGCGCCCTTTTCTGTTTTTCTGCGCATCCAGGGTCCCTCCTCACGGCAGGGCAAGCATGCCCGACCGCCGGGCGGGCTCAGCCGCCGGATTGCTATTCCGTCAGGTGTCCCTTTCGGACATGCTCCCGGATGATCCCCATGGCGACCTCATACAGCGCCTCGGAGCCCTGCAGGGTCTTCTCCTGACGTTTGCGGACGGCCTGCGCGGATACCCCGTGCTCGATCCAGTCGCCCCCGTCGTTCGAATCGTTCAGGATCAGCGGCTGCAGATTGTCCATGGCGTGGGCATAGCGGGCATCCGCCGTCCGGCATTCCTCAAATTCGTCGAAAAGGGCCGTCAGTTCCTTCTTCTGATCCTCGGGCAGCAGGGAGAAGATCCGCTCCTTTGCCGCATCCTCCCTGGCCTTCTGGGTCTTCAGCCCCTCCGCGTCGTAGGCATAGGTATCCCCGGCGTCGATCTCCACGATATCGTGGATCAGGCACATCAGCATCACCCGGGCGATATCCACTTCCTCGTTGGCGTGTTCCCGGAGGAGCCATGCCATGACGGCCATATGCCAGGCGTGCTCCGCGTCGTTTTCCCGACGGCCGCGGCCGGAGAGATGGGTCTGACGGAAGACATTTTTTTCCCTGTCGATCTCCAGGGAGAAGGCCAGCTGTTTTCGAAGGCGTTCGTCCATGGTCAGTCCTCCAGAGCTTCCAGCAGGAAGCTGACGGGCCGGAAGCCGTCGCTGCAGGAGATCATGGCCGACTTCGGATTCTTCATCCAGTCGTCATAAAAGTTCTCCCCGCCGTGCGCCAGCGCCAGGACGAAGGGGGACAGACTGTCCCACGCACTGCCGCAGAAGCCCTCTGGCTTCTGCCAGCCTTCGGCGACAAAGATCTGCCCCAGGGTCATATCGCAGGCGTGCTCGATAGGATTCTCGTACTGCTCCATCAGGTCGGGATAGCACGCGATCCTCATGACGGTAATGCGGACTCTTTTCATGGATTTCACCTCATCAGACATTTGCCTGTTTTCTCTCCGGCATGGTTTCGCTGACCAGAGCCGCACCGATGATCAGCGCCGCGCCGATCCAGCCGGCTGCCCCCATGGGCTCCCGAAGGAAGAACGCGGAGCACAGCACCGACACCACCGGCTCCAGATAACCAAGGATCGCAACCGTCTGCACCGGCAGGGAGCCCATGCCGCTGAAATACAGGCAGTAGGCCGCCCCGGTGTGGACCAGGCCCAGGACCAGCACGATCAGCAGGGAGCGGCCGTCGACCGACAGCGGGACGCCGTGATTGCGGATCAGCACATAGGGCAGGATCGTCAGCGCCGAGATCGCCAGCTGCACCACCGCTTTATCCAGCGCCCGGATATCCCGCAGCTTCCGGTTGCAGATCACGATCACCACGAAGCAGGCTGCCGCCGCGAGACCCAGGAGCACGCCGGGAAGGCTGGCCGCCGACCCGTTCCGGAAACCGGAGACCAGCAGGATGCCCGCAAAAGCGGCAGCCACGCAGAGCATCTTTCGCCTGTCCGGCTTCTCCCGCAGCACCGCAGGCGCGATCAGGATCACGATGATGGGCGCCATATAATTGCACAGGCTGGCGACAGCCACGGTGGTCTCCATATACGCGGCGAACAGGAAGATCCAGTTCAGACCCAGACTGACGCCGCCTGCGGCCAGCCATTTCAGATTTCGCCGGATGGCTGCCCGGTCCGGTCTCTGCCTCTTTACCGCCAGATAGAGCAGGATAAAGGCCGCGCCCAGGACGCCCCGGCACATCGCCACGATCTCGCTGGGCAGACTGACATACCGGAGGAAAAGCCCGATGGTGCCGTAAAGGACGACCGCCAGGACATATTTGATCCGTTCTGCCGCAGGATTCAAGCCCTCACCCTCTCATTCCTGTCCCGGACCGCCGATCCGCCTGAACCGTCTCGCGCTCCAGAAGTCCATCCCTGACTCGTCGAGATAGAAATGCAGGATCGCCTGCCGGTTCTTCTCGGCGGTGCCGGGCATCCGGTATCCAGCCTCCCGGACCTCCGACATCCCGATCAGCGTTTCCGGGACTTCCTCCGTCAGCTCCGTCTCGGCGATCCTGACGCTTTCCATGCTCGTTCTCCGTCCATACGATTGGTTTCAGGCCAATTATATCCGAAGGATGCAGGAAAATCCACTTTCCGAAGCGGATCGAGCATAAAAAATCACCCGGGAGGGCTCCTCACCGGGTGATGCGCAGCCGCCTCTTCGGCAGGCGGGTTCCCTACTGCGTGACTTTAATCCTCCCGCACCTGCTCCGTCAGCCAGCTCATGATGCCGTGCTCATCGTGGTAGGTGGGCACCCAGGACATGTGGTTCTGGGAGAAGAGCTCGGGATAGGGCAGGTCCGGATCCGTGGCGATGCCGTATTTCTGCAGCTCCTCCGGGCTGTAGAGCGTCAGCCGGGCGTCGGCGTTGCCCGCGTCCCGAAGCGCCAGGATGCCGTCCACGATATACTTGTGCCGATAGATGGTGTGGTCCACATAGGAGGTGGCGATCCACAGCTTTGCATGCCGCAGGCCCTTGAGGATGCCGAAGGTCTCCGGCGTCATGGTGGGGCATACGGGCACGGCGGCTGCAAAGAGGTCCGCGCCGACGCTCATGGCCCGGAGGGTTCCGGCGCCGCCCATGGACATGCCGGTGACGTAGATGCGCTTCCGGTCCACCCGTCCGTCCGCGATCATGCCCCGGATCAGATCACAGACCTCTCCGAGATAGCGGCGGGACCAGCCGAAGTCCCCGTCCTGATCGCTGTGGGCAAAGTCCATCTTCCCGATGCGGGCTGCCATCATGCGGAAATCCGGCTCCTGGGCCTGGGGCGCCAGGACGTAGAAATCCGGGTACTTTTTGGCAAACTGACTGCAGCCGTAGTCCGCCGCCACGTGGGTGATGTTGTCCGTTCCGCCGTTTCCGCCTCCGTGGAGGAAGAGGATCAGGGGACGCGGCGCATCAGCAGCCGGGGAATAGAGCCGATAAAGCACGTCGCCCTTCTTCCCCGCCGCGAAGACCTCCAATCCCTCGCAGCGCTCCTCGTCCATGTCCCGGCGGGTATAGGTATCGCCGCCGACGGTCAGGCTCCAGCCGGAGCGGTAGTCGAATTCCTCCGCCGTGATCTCCAGGCTTCCCTCTTTTGTCTCTGCCTGCAGGATGGGGACCTCCACGGTCCCCCGCCCCCGGGGATTCAGTGTCAGCCTGATCTCCGCCGGGCTTACCGGTTCGTGGGGAATGGAAAAGCCCTTGCCGGTCCAGCCCCGGTCGGGCACATAGGAATATGCGATCTTTCCAGCCATACGCTTCGCCTCCGCAAGTTGGTTTTGACAGGATTTTACCATACCTCCCGCCGCAAAGCAATCCGGCAGGGACGGCTTCCCCATATCCGGCTCCGCCGATCGCTCCCGATCCTCCCGGCGGGATATTTGATCATCGGCATGCAATGCCGTCCGGCGATCCCGCAGCAGGCACGGTCCGATCCGACTGAACGGAAACAGGGAGGAAGCCTCATGGTATACGCGATCATCGGTGGAAACTGCAGCGGGGAATCCACCCCGGCCGCCGCTCCGGCCCGGCGGACCGGCGCGGAGATCAGCACGGTAAGGGGACTGTCTCCGCATGGCCGGATCCAAAGCCGGGGCGGCTTCCCTGTTCCGCGCCAGGCCGGTGCGCGCCGAAGCCCTCTGCAAAACCCGATGCAGCAGCCTTGAAGCCGGAAAAAGAGACGCGGGAAGGACCTCCCGCGTCTCTTTTCAAGCAAACTCGTCCGCCTTATTTCTTCAAGCCCGGTACGCCCGGGATCCCCGGCATCCCCGGGATCCCCGGTACGCCCGGCATGCCCGGCACACCGGGACCGCCCGGCATGGGCGGCCGCATGGGCGGCTTGGCGCTGGAATGATAGCTGAAATAACGGCCGTGGAGGCCGTCCCACACCTGGTCGCAGGCGGCCAGGGCCTGGGGACTCAGGGTCTTTTTGGCGGCGGCCAGACCCACGTTCTGCACCACATGCTCATATTTGCTTGCGCCTACGATGATGCTGTCCACCGCCGGGCGGTTCAGCAGCCACTGGAGGCTGAACTCCAGCAGGCTCATGCCGTTTTCCTCCGCGACGGCCGTCAGGCGTTCCACCGCGTCCATGTTGGCGTCAAAGATATAGCGCATATTGTAGCCGAAGTTGTCCTTCAAACGGGAATTGTCCGCCAGCTGGCCCCGCTTGTGCTTGCCGGTGAGAAGGCCCGCCGCAATGGGGTTGAAGCAGGTCAGGCCCATGCGGTATTCCTCCAGGAAGGGCACCATCTCGTCGTCGATGCCCCGGGTCAGCAGATTGTAAACGCTCTCCGTCACCACCGGGGGAATGGCGTGCATCTCCCGGGCCTTGTGGATGAAGGAGCAGCACTGCCAGGTGGCGAAGTTGCTCAGGCCCCAGTAGCGCACCTTGCCGCTGCGCACCAGGTTGGTCATGGTCTCGATGACCTCCTCCGCCGGGGTGTCCGCGTCGGGACGGTGGAGATAGTACACGTCGATGTAATCCGTGCGCAGGGCCCGCAGGCTCTGCTCCAGACCGTCGATGATGTGCTTGCGCCCCTGACCGGACTGATTGGGCTTCATGCCGCGGGCGTTGGTGACCTTGGTGGCGATGACGGCGTCCTCCCGTTTCCCTTCCAGCGCCTTGCCCAGGAACTTTTCGCTGTTACCGCCGGTGTAGCAATCCGCCGTGTCGAAGAAATTCACGCCCTGGTCCATGCAGTAGTCCACCATGCGGATGGATTCCTGCTCGTTGGTCTGATCTCCGAAGGTCATGGTGCCCAGGCAGAAGCGGGACACCTTCAGCCCCGTGCCTTTCAGACAGGTATATTCCATTGTCGTTCTCCCTTCCGTTTTATTCTTTTTACGTTCATTTTACCGCAGAAGCGCCGCCTGTCAAGTTGCTCCCGCAGGTGAATTATGGTATGATCCAGACAGCAGATCGAAGGCGGTGAAAGTATGTTCAATACCCACGATATCTCCCGGAATGCCTGCCAGCTCTTCGGCGAGCAGGCCCGCTGCGGCTACGACTGGTGGTGGCACAGCTTTACCGGCCGCCGCGCCGACACCGGCGAGGAGCGGGCGTTTTTTCTCGAATTCTTCCTCTGCAACCCGGAGCACGGAGGCGAGGCGCCTGTGTTCGGCCAGCTGCCGGAAAACAAGGCCGGGGGCGTCGTCCCCTCCTACCTGATGGTAAAGGCGGGCGCCTGGGGCCGAGGGGCCAGGCAGCTGCACCGCTTCTTCGGCTGGAAGCAGATCCGGGTGGACTGGGGCGTGCCCTTTGCCGTGGAGGCGGCGGATTGCTTTCTGACGGAGACCGAGTCCCGGGGCAGCGTCCGGGTGACGGAGGCGGATGCCCTGGCCCACCCGGAATGGATGTGCTCCCACGGGGAGATGCGCTGGGACCTGCGGATCGACAAGCAGATCGCCTTCAACGTGGGCTACGGCGCTTCCGAGCCCATGCGGCATGCCCAGGCCTTCGAGATGTTCTGGCATGCAGAAGGCATGAAGACCGCCTACAGCGGCGAAGTGTGGTGGAACGGAGAAAAATACCTGGTGGATCCGGAGAGCAGCTTCGGCTACGCGGACAAGAACTGGGGCAAGGATTTCACCTCTCCCTGGGTCTGGATCAGCTCCTGCGATCTGCGCAGCGAGCTGACCGGGAAGGTGCTTCGAGACAGCGTTTTCGACATCGGCGGCGGTCGGCCCAAGGTGGGGCCGCTGGAGCTGCCGAGAAAGCTGCTCAGCGCCTTCTGGTATGAGGGCACCCCCTATGAATTCAACTTCTCCAAGCTCTGGACCCATACCCGCACGGAATTCCGCTGCCGGGAGACGGAGACCCAGGTGCTTTGGCACGTGGAGCAGACGAACCGGCACGACCGTATGGTGACGGATCTCAGCTGCGAAAAGGCGGACATGCTGCTGGTGAATTACGAAGCTCCCAACGGGGAACGGAAGCACACGAGGCTGTGGAACGGCGGCAACGGCCGGGGCACGGTGGAGCTGTACCACGGCGGCGAGTTGGTGGACCGGATCCGCGTGGAGCACGCGGGCTGCGAATACGGGGAGTATCCGGATGCAGGCGCTGAGACCGGCGGATGACGTCGAGCGGGCGATCTGCGCCGCCATCTGCCGCAGCGGCGGCCTCAAGGCCCGGGAGATCGCAAAAGCCCTTTCCCTGGATCACGGCACGGTCAACCGCGCCCTCTACCGCTCCCCGCTGATGCGGGAGCTCTGCTGGCAGGACGAGGAGCACCGCTGGCACGGCATCCTGCGCCAGGCCCGCCCGCACAGCGGCCTGCAGGAATTCTCCGGCTATTACGCCGTCGTCCGGGAATTCCTTTCCCAGGACGAGGAGCGCTGGCTGGCCGCCCTGACGGAGGGCTGCCGGAACATCGGCAGGAGCCTCAGCGACGCCCGGGGACTGATCCACTCCTTCCGGGATTGCCGGGAGCAGATGCTCGCTCTGTTCGGGGACCTGCGGGAGATGCTGGGAGAGCGCTGCCTGGACTGGGAGATCGCCTTCGAGCTGCGGCTGAAGCGCGCCCGC
>JAEEGL013463611.1_pt1 | contig 11296 bp, 11 predicted proteins | sample 9134231 | NCBI WGS metagenome assembly JAEEGL01 (sample SAMN16246548, study PRJNA631951) | gut metagenome | biome: gut microbiome; feature: rumen; material: fiber-attached | host: Bos | place: Iran: Karaj | collected 2018-10
CCTCGGGTACAGCTTTTTCTTTCAAAACAAAATAGGTAGTTTTCTCTGCCATAATTCCTCCAAGAGTGTCTTTAGCACAAAAACATTTGTACACGCTCAGAAGATAATAACATTAAATACTACCTACTTTCAAGCCTTTTTATTAATTTTTATTGTTATATCATCAGTCATCCACCGATGCACCACGGTCTGGACAACCAAGGGACATCCACTTAAGATATGCATTCATGAATGGAGTTAACTTACCATCTAATACGGCATCTGCATTTCCAGATTCTTCACCTGTACGCAAATCCTTTACCATTGTATATGGCTGAAGGACGTAAGAACGAATCTGATTACCCCAACCAATCTCTGAAACCTCGCCTCGAATTCCACTGGCCTTTTGAGCATTCTCTTCCTGCTTTAAAAGAAGAAGCTTGGTCTTTAACATTTGCATAGCCTTGTCTTTGTTCATGTGCTGGCTTCGCTCGTTCTGACAAGTAACCACTATCCCTGTTGGGAAATGAGTAATACGAATGGCAGAACTAGTCTTGTTGATGTGCTGACCACCGGCGCCAGATGAACGATATGTATCAATTCGGATATCCTCATCCTTAATCTCTACGTCAACATCTTCCTCGATGTCTGGCATTACATCACAGGATGCAAAGGATGTCTGTCTCTTGCCCTGTGCATTAAACGGTGAAATGCGAACCAATCTGTGAATACCCTTTTCAGACTTAAGATATCCGTACGCATTCTCTCCATTAACCTGAAAGGTAACAGCCTTGATACCGGCCTCATCACCCTCCTGATAGTCTAACTCTTCCACTTCAAAGCCTATATCAGAAGCCCAACGAGTGTACATGCGATAAAGCATCTGCACCCAATCACAAGCCTCCACACCACCGGCTCCAGAGTGAAGTGTAACGATGGCATTGTCCCCATCATATTCCCCTGAAAGCAGAGTCTTCATACGAAGATTCTCCAGGGAAGTTTCGAATTCTTCTATTAAAAGAGCAACTGTGTCAACGATTTCTTGGTCCTCTTCCTCGTTGCCTAGCTCTATATAATCTTCTATTTCTTGATATAAGTCATCAAGCTTGTCTATTACCTGGACATCATCCTTCATAGACTTAAGTTCTTTCATTTTGGAAGTTGAAGCTGTAGCATCCGTCCAAAAATCTGGAGCTTCCATTTCTCGCTCTAGCTCTTCGATTCGCGCTTTTTTAGCTGCGACGTCAAAGTGAATCCCTCACTTCCGTCATAGTATTTTTTTGCGAGATCAAGCGTTGCTTAAACTGATCAAGCTCTATCACGAAATCACCTCTTTCCTCGGCATCTATTTCTTGAGTTCCTCTAGGGCTCTCTGAATCTGGTTGTCCTTGTCAATGCTGTAATTCTCACCCTCTTCACCGAGGAATTCAAACTCAAGCTCAATGTCTGGCTCAATCCCCTTGCCCTGAATGCACTCGCCACTTGGAGTGTAATATGTCTGTGTTGTAAGCTTTATAGCTGAACCATCTGAAAATGGTATTGTAGACTGTACGATTCCCTTTCCAAAGGTCTTTGTTCCTATAATTGTTCCATAATCAAAGTCACGGATTGCTCCTGTGAAAATCTCTGCAGCAGAAGCTGTGTTGCCGTTAACCAATACTATCATTGGAATATTCTTCTGATGCTTATCATCTGAATTGAAGTCTTCCTGCTTTTCGTACTTGTCCTGAGTGTAAACCACTACGCCCTTTGGAAGCAGATAATCAAGCATATCAACAACTGAATCTAGCAATCCACCACCATTGTCACGCATATCAAAAATAACAGAAGTCATACCTTGGCTTTCAAGGTCCTCATAAGCTGACACAAAATCATCGTAAGTTGTTTCTGCAAATTGAGAAACAGCAATATATCCAACCTTGTCATCAAGCATCTGGTGTTCTACTGTTGGAGCAGAAATCTTAGCCCTTGTACATGTGACCTCAGTCTCCTTGTCATCTCTAAAGATTACAAGCTTTACCTTGGTACCTTCCTCGCCACGAATATGCTGTACAAATTCATCAAGCTCCATGTCTGTAGCCTTGTATTCGTCGGCTGAGACAATAGTATCCCCCTCTTTAAGGCCGGACTTTTCAGCTGGAGTATCAGGATATACCTTGGTGATTTGCACCGCTCCACTTCCCTTGTCCTTTTGAAGTAAAGCGCCTATACCTGCATAGTTGGCAGCAAGGGTCTCTCTGTATGACTCGTACTCCTCTGTAGTAAAGTACTGAGAATATGGGTCATCAAGGCTGTCTACAAGACCTGCATAGACACCTTCTGTAAGCTGCTCGTCAGTAACATCCTTATAATAGAGCTGATTAATATAGGCAATAATTGTATCAAGCTTGTTGGATGATGGCCCGTCAATGAGCTCATCCGAGCTAAGATTACTAACTACTCCCTCTGATTGCACTTCTCGCTCTTTGGTTAATCCACGTAGGTATAAAATACCAAGGCCTAGTGTAATAACCATTCCAAGGATTGTTCCACCTATGACAGCGATTATTATAGGAAGTCTCTTTCTCCTACCCTCGTCAAATTTTGGTCCTGGCTGCTCTGGCAGCTGCTCAGAAATCTGTTCTGTTTGATTTTGTGATTCGTATTCGTCCATTTTATTCTCCCGTTTATACGCGCAAATGTTTATGCAATGTAACTCTTGATCCTAACCAACCAATTCCTATACCAAGTGCTAATGATACTGGAATCAGCGTTTTAAATATAACCTCTACAGGTATGAAATTAACCATATTGCTAAGGAAGCTAAACTCGTTAGTAGCATATTCGATAACCTTTTCATATATTAAGAAAAGTAATCCAAGAGGAATGATTGAACCTATCAATCCAATGAAAATACCCTCTACCACGAATGGCGCTCTGACAAATGCATCCTTTGCACCGATTAATTTCATAATAGCAATCTCTTCTCGACGTACAGATATACCTACCATAACTGTATTGCTAATAAGAAAGACTGATACAGCAAGAAGTATAACTACAATGGCCATGGACACAATAGTGATAGCACTGTTGATGTCTGTAAGTGTCTTGGCTGCAACCTCTGACTTGTTGACCATTCGAACACCATCGGTGCCCTCTAAAAATGACACAAGCGTTGACTGCATTGCTACGTCGCTGAGGTAAATCTCAAAGTTTGCTGAGTTGGCAAGTGGATTGTCATCCGCAAAGCTTTCCGCTGCCTTCTCATTATCTCCAAAGTACTCACTCTTGTATGTTTCCCATGCTTCCTCTGGTGAAACATAGTGGTAACTTGAAACCTCTGGTCGCTTTGAAATCTCGTTTCCAATCTCCTCGATACGCTGTTGAGATATGCCCTCATCAAAAAAGACTGTGACGGCAACACCTTCCTCAGCAGTCTTTACCATAGATTGAAAATTAGTTCCAAGTGAATAAAAAATACCAAACAGGAAAATACAAGCGGTCATGGTAGCCATTGATGCAAGAGAAAACATTTTGTTTCTCCAAACATTCTTAAGGCCCTGACCCACGTTGTATAAATATGTGCTAATCTTCATAGTCGTCACCTCCAACGTCGCTAACTACCACGCCCTTCTTGATGGTGATAACTCTTTTGTTCATAGCCCTAACTATTTCGTTGTTATGAGTAACTACAACTACAGTTGTACCCCTCTGGTTGATCTCGTCCAATAGACGCATAATCTCCCATGTATTATCACTGTCCAAATTTCCAGTAGGCTCGTCTGCAAGAATAATCTTTGGCTCGTTGACAAGAGCTCTTGCTATGGCAACTCTCTGCTGCTCACCACCTGATAACTGGTTAGGACGTGACTTGTATTTAGCTGCCAAACCAACAAGTGAAAGAATTGTAGGAACCTTTTTCTTGATATCCTTGTTGGATGACTCTACGACCTTCATTGCAAAGGCAACGTTTTCATATACGTTTCTGTCAGGTAAAAGGCGGAAATTCTGGAACACTACGCCAACATTCCTACGATACATAGGTATCTTTTTGTGTGTAACCTTTTTTAAGTCCTGACCATTTATATAAATCTTTCCTTTTGAAGGCTCTAATTCCTTTAAAAGGAGTCTGATAAGTGTTGATTTACCTGATCCACTATCACCCATTATGAATACAAATTCGCCTGGATCGATATGAATCGTAACATCTTCAAGGGCTGGCTTACCAACCTCGTACGATTTGCTAACATGATCTAATCGTATCAATTTCTATACCTCGTTTCATTTGCTATGTATTGAAGGATTTAGAACTTTTCGTCCTCCATATACTTCATGTATTTTACTACCATGAGAGCAATTTTGAAAGTAATTGCATCCTCGAAAACTCTAAGATCAAGACCTGTGCTCTTTTCAAGTTTATCTAATCTGTACACAAGAGTATTTCGGTGAATATAAAGCTGTCTTGATGTCTCCGAAACATTAAGACTATTCTCAAAGAACTTGCTGATTGTTGTCAATGTCTCTTCGTCAAAATCATCAGGTGATTTGTTGTCAAAAATCTCAGAAATAAACATCTTGCAAAGTGGTATTGGAAGTTGATAGATAAGACGTCCAATTCCAAGTGCAGAATATGCAATAATCTTTTTATCGCTAAAGAAAATCTTGCCAACATCCATTGCCATAGAAGCTTCCTTATAAGAACGAGAAACCTCCTTAATCTCCCCGACAACTGTACCATAAGAAATACGAATGTTTTTCGAATCTTTATCATGGAAGGCATCGATAATAACAGCGGCAATCTTGTCGATATCCTCATAGCTTTCATTCTCGCCAAGCTCTTTAACTACTATTATATTGTGCTCGTCTACAGCTGTTACGAAATTCTTGGCCTTGCCACCGAATACTGAGCGAACTCTATCAAGCTCGTCACCATCCTTGTCAGGACCAACCTCCACAATCATAACTACTCGACGGGCATTGATATCCACATGAAGCTTTTTAGAGCGATTGTAAATATCTACCAACAAAAGATTGTCCAAAAGAAGATTCTTGATAAAGTTATCCTTATCAAATCGCTCCTTGTATGCAATCATCAACTCCTGAATCTGGAATGCTGCAATCTTTCCTATGGTAGATGCTTCTTCGCCATCTCCACCTGCAAGAATAACAAACTCAAGCTGTTGGTCATCAAACACCTTGAAGAAATGGCAGCCTAGTGCCACCTGACTATCTGCTTCGGATGCTGCAAAAACCGCTACCGCATCAGTATACTGTGCATTGTCACTGAATGTAGATGCGCATACAACACCGTCAGAATCCATAACAGCAAGATTCACTTTGGTAAGCTGATGTAACCCTTCTATGGTATTTTGCATAATCTGATTCGAAATCATATCGAATACCTCCTAGTCATATATGCAATATAAACAATGTGCAAACCTATTTTTGCATACAAATTCACATAACCTAAGCACATTTTAATATAAATAACCAAAAAATGAAATAGGAAACTAATAATTATTTATGCAAAATTACAACTCATACTAAAAAGATGTTAAATGTGCATCTTTTGTGAACTTATAATCAATAGCTATTATTGTCTGATAATTCGCAGATATATCAGAAAAGTAATACTCAGCTTTAAAGTCAAGTGTTTTCGTCAAATTCACAACATTTGTATATTTGACCCAAAACATACGTTCTTATCTTTTGTGGATAACTTTTCAAATAAGTTCTTAAATTAGGTGGATAAAGTGGATAACTCGTTTACAAGTCCGTTTTTTCGGATTTATTGAAAGAAGATTGGTTGATAAAATATTACGTTTACACACAACTCCCCGAAGACCTAGAATTATATTTCAACATTTTTTGTGCATATTTATGGATTTTCAGTCAATTCTTTACAAATAAATATTCAGACAATTCTCGATTTATTATAGTAAATTTCACTAATTCGTTTTCGCAAATTTACATATCAGAAAAAGAAAAGTGGCACTGCAAGCAGTGCCACTAATTGTCATTATTAGAATATACGTCGAATTGCTAAAATCTTCTTGTAATCAACGTTTGAACATTTGATTCCAGTCTTTGCTGTAGATGCATGGACAATCTGACCATTACCTTGGTAAATAGCAACGTGACCAGAATAACATACAATATCACCTGGCTGAATCTCTTCACGAGATACACCATAACCTACGTTACGAAGAGCACTTGATGAATGTGGAAGATTGACTCCATATGCACCATAAACGCTCATTACAAATCCAGAACAGTCAGTACCCTTTGTAAGTGATGAACCACCATATACATATGGGTTACCAACAAACTGTGAAGCATATGCTGCAACCGAGCTTCCGCTTGTACCAGAAGGAGCTGAATATGTCCTCTCTGGTGCTGGTTGTGCTGCTGTATCTCCAGCTGAAGCTGACTGCTGTTGCTCTTGCTTCTTTCTTTCCTCTACAGCCTTAGCTGCCTGAGTAGCCTTGAGAGCTGCCTCTTGAGCTTTCTTACGCTCTTCCTCTTCCTTTGCTAAACGAGCAATCTCTGCATTCTTTGACTCAGCTACTGTAAAGTCTGTAGAAAGCTTTACATAGTCTGTACTAACGAAACCTTCGCCGGCATTACAAGTAACCTTTACCCAGCCTTGTGCGACTGTAGACTCATCAATAACTGTAAGATCGTCGCCTGCTGGAATCATATCGATTACGTCAGACTCTGTAGTAGCCTCTTCTCTAACGTATAGGGTCTGAGTCTCAACCTTAGCAAGACGTCTTGAAACCTCTCTTGCAAGATTCTCATCATTTTGAACTACAAACTCGCTCTTAACATAACCGGTAACATCGCCAGATGTAATCTTGAGCCATGTACCATCCTCTGCCTCAACAGACTCTTGAACTGTTGCAGCTGAATTGTTATAAAGCTTACCAACGTACTCGCTATCAGCAGATGCTGACTCACGAATATATACGTAATTATCAACCTGTGCTATTGCAATATTTGCGTATGGATCATCCTCTGCCTCAACGCCTTTAGAAACAGACTTAGCACCGCTATCAGCCAACTGAGTCTCAGTCGAAATAGAAGCGGCTTCTGACAAAATATCATTAACAGTAAGTGATGCACCTGCAAATGCTGTATAACTAGCTGACTCTAATACGCCAGTTGTGCTTGAAAGCGCAGAAACGCCAGACAAAGCACTAGTTGCGCTAGCGGTTAATGTAAGGCTAAAAACCATAGCGCTACCTGCAAGTGAATAACTAACTGCCTTAGTCCACTTTGAATTCATTATACTAAAATAACCTCCGAAATGTTACGAACTTGTTACAACTATTCATTATATAGACATTATACTCTCGTGTCAACCCCTGTTTTTATCTGGGTTTAGGATATGGTAATATATTCCAATAAACTTGTAATATTTTGCCCTATAATTAAGCTATTTTTTACTAAACTATTTCGCTTGTAAAAATTTTTCAATAGATGTAATGGCATTTGCACCGTCCGCTGTGGCTGTTATGACCTGCCTAAGCTGCTTTGCTCTAGCATCGCCTGCCACAAAAATACCCGGGATTGATGTGACACAAGTTTCGTCTGCAACTATGTATCCTTTTGCATCTGATGCAGGAAGCCCACTGATTGAATTAGTGTTTGGTGTAGTTCCAACTGCAATGAAAATACCAGCCACTGGAAGCTGCCTATTATCCGATGTCTTCTTATTATATATGTTGATAGATTCAACTTGATCAGTTCCGTTAATTGATTTTACAGTTGAATCATAGATGATTTCGATTTTGTCTGTTGCCATAACCTGCTGTTGCAAAACCTGAGCGCCTCTAAACTCATCTCTTCTATGAATAAGATATACCTTTTTGCAAAATCTAGCTAAATAGATGGCGTCCTCCAAGGCTACATCGCCTCCACCTACAACTGCAACTTCCTTGTCTTTAAAGAAAGCTCCATCACATGTTGCACAATAGGATACGCCAACTCCTGACAACTCTTCTTCACCTGGGCACCCAAGCTTAGTGTTTGATGCACCAGTTGCAATAATAACTGTTTTGGTTGTGAATGTTTCTTTTTTGGTTACAAGCTCCTTGAGCCCGTCCTTTTCATTTATTGCACTAACTCTTCCACGGGCAAACTGTACCCCAAGCTTATCGCAATGACTACGCATGCTCTCAGCCAATTCAGTTCCTGATACCCCTGGAAAACCTGGATAATTGTCTATTTCGTAAGTGCTAAGAATTTGCCCCCCACTTATAGAACTTGTATCAAGTACCAGCACGTTAAGACCTGCTCGTTTACCATATATACCTGCAGCCAAACCTGCTGGACCTGCGCCTATAATTACTACATCATATATCATAAAAGTTCTCCCGAATTGTTATTTGATGGCGATAGCCTCTGCCTCTAATAATACATCCTTAGGAATTCTAGCTACCTCGATGCATGAGCGTGCTGGGAATGGCTCTGGAAAATACTTTGCATATACTTCGTTGATAGCTGCAAAATCTTCCATGTTCTTGATGAATACAGTTGTCTTAACAATGTTCTTCATTGATGAACCAGCTGACTCTAAAAGTGCTGTCATGCTCTTGAATACTCTATCTGCCTGTGCTGCTGCTCCCTCTGGAATCTCACCTGTTGCTGGGTCTACTGGAATAATTCCTGATGTGTAAACCATCCCATTAACCTCGATAGCCTGTGAGTATGGGCCGATAGCAGCTGGAGCCTTGTCTGTTGCAATAACGTTTTTCATTTGTGTAACCTCCTATTATTATACCCTGCGGATTTTACCGTCATTAAGGGTAATTTTACGTTCTTTATATAATCTTCCAACTGCGCGCTTAAAAGCTGCCTTTGAAAGACCAGTCTCTCGTTTGATAACCTCTGGTGAAGCCTTTTCAGAAAAAGGAAGAACACCTGCATAGCTGTCTATTAAATCAAGGAGCGCCTCTGCGTCCTCATCCATCTGAACATAAGCTTTGTCACGGATAGTAACATCGCACTTGCCATCCTCCTTGATACCAGTGATTCTAACCATGAGCACATCGCCAATTCTATACTTAGAAACGTCCTCGTGGCGAGGAATCATTGCAGAGTACTTGTCCTGCAAAGCTACGAAGGTACCAAAATCATGACCAAACTCATATATACGAGCCTCCACCTCATCACCTACAGCAAATGGTGGCTTTTTAGAAAGGAGCTCATAAATGCCCTTCATGCTGCCGCACAATCTCTCACTCTTATCAATATAAACTCTAACGAGAATCTCATCTCCCTCAGATGGTTGACGAGTCATCTCTTTAAATGGAAGAAACAGGTCCTTTTCAAGACCCCAATCTAAGAATGCTCCCACCTTGTTAATCTGACTAACTGAAAGCACTCCAAACTGGCCTAAGGTAAGCTTTGGTGTGTTGACAGTTGCAATCAACCTATCCTTGGAATCCTTGTAAACAAAAACAGAGAGTTCATCTCCTATCTTGTAGTCTTCTAGTACCTGCTTTTTAGGTAACAAAACCTTGTCTGTGCCATCTGTGAGATAAACTCCAAACTCGACTCTTTTTTCTATTTTAAGCTTTTGAATTTCGCCTAACTTCATTATTTATACTCCACTATTGTATATACTTCATCCTGCTTTTTGAGAACTACTTGATAACCTGTCTCTAATTCTACCAAATATACATCTAGTTCATCAAATAACATTGCTGCTTTTTTGTAATTAACGTCTATTACTGAAAAATCTTCTTTAGGTAAAAATCTGCGTGTTACATCTATGTAGTAGGAATTGTTCATGTGATTGTTGGAATCTATGTGGTTTTCAGTAACTTTAAAAACACCAACCTTGGTTCCATCTCCATCGCGATATTGCAACTTGCTTCTATTAAAATGGTATTTGGGCGGCTCATCATCCAAAGGATATGCCGCAATAATCTTGTCGTCTAAACGAGCTGGACGAAGATTCTCCAAATCCATCAACACCCAAAGTGAGTCAGCATAAACCAGTAACTCTCCATCCTCGGTACTAATAGTGTACACACGTCTAGCCATCATACCGCGCACCTGATATGGATAAGTGTTGATAACAATCCTTTCCATATATTTAGGCATCCTATTGATATGAATCTCGTAGGTTGTGACAAACCATCCACGCTTAAGTGGTGCTAAATAAAACACACCTACTCCAACATCGTCTGAATGAAAACAACTACAGTCCTGCATGTAGTTAACAAGACTATTGTATGTGAGATTGAGATTGGCATCTACTTCGCTATAGCTAATTCTGTCTGTGTACTGGTACATAAAAACTCCTATAAAAAAATGACCTAAGCACTTGCTTAGGTCGTTAGCTGGCCCACAAGGATTCGAACCTTGAAATGACGGAGTCAGAGTCCGTTGCCTTACCATTTGGCGATGGGCCATTAAGTATTCGGTGACCGCCGGTTGCTTAATTACCGCGTCAACGAATGCTATTATAAAGCATAGATTTTAAAATATCAAGCACTTTTTGAAACCTTTTTTAAAATTTTAACAACTGTCCGTCGAGAATGTCATATTTAACTGGCTCAAGCCACGTAATTACAGCGTTTCCAGCGGTTTTGTCGGCTACTTCTTTTTCAAAAATTTCTATTAAATCTAGTGGTACTACCGAAGATATTGTGACCTCAGCTGCAAAATCTGTATTTAATATAGGAAGTTGTCTTTCACGAAGGATATATTCTATTTTACCATATCCATTATAATCTGTGTTTATCTGACAAGTCTTGCCATCCTTTGGCTCTAGGATGACAGCATTCTTAAGGCCCTCCTGAACTGCCTTTTGGTATGCACGTACAAGTCCGCCTGTCCCTAGAAGTACGCCTCCAAAGTATCTTGTCACTACGACAACACAGTTATGAATATTTTCCTTGAGCAAAACATCCAACATTGGGCGTCCTGCAGTCTGTGCTGGCTCACCGTCATCGTTGCAACGAGTGACCTCATTATTGTGACCTATTACAAAGGCTGAGCAGTTGTGTCTTGCATCCCAGTACTCCTTTTTCTTGGCATTTATAAATGCCACTGCTTCTTCCTCTGAACTAACCGGTGACACGTGAGCGATAAATCTGGACTTCTTTTCTTCGATTTCGCCCGTACCAGCTTCGTATACTATTTTATATTCCTTATTATCCATAATCCATTCCTAAACACACTTTATTCACACTTGACTTTATTATAAAAGATTATTTTGCTATAATGAAGTCTAAATTGGAGGTTATTATGAATTACGGAAAAGAACATGCGGCTAAGCAAGCTGCCAGATTATCTGGTCGTTCTAAGAAACGAAAGCGCCATA
>JAEEGL013598466.1_pt1 | contig 11296 bp, 12 predicted proteins | sample 9134231 | NCBI WGS metagenome assembly JAEEGL01 (sample SAMN16246548, study PRJNA631951) | gut metagenome | biome: gut microbiome; feature: rumen; material: fiber-attached | host: Bos | place: Iran: Karaj | collected 2018-10
ATCTCTCTTGATATAGATATCCGTTACCCGCATAGTGGGGTCGCTGTGGCAGAGCGCGTCATTGACAATATCCTTTGCTATCCCGAGGTCGTTACGTGCTATCGTAGCCCACGAGTGACGGAAAGCGTAGAAGGTGAGGTCTTTTATTCCTAGCTCATCGCCGATAGTCTTCAGTCCTTTGTTGAGATTCTGATTGAATGTCGATTCGCTGCAGTACATAGTAGAGAAAGAGAAAGCCTTTGTAGAGCCTTTGTATCGCTTTACAAGGGCTTTTATCTGTGGTGGTATAGTAATCTCTATATGCGCATTATCCGAGCGTCTGTCTGTGGTTTTCTGTCTGTCATAGGAGAGGGCGTTGTTCCTTATCGTCGAGGTGGAGAATAAGTCGGGTGAGTTCGTAGCGCAGAGGCAGAACGAGAGTATGGCGCAGTCGCGGGCAAGGACGGCACGCTTAGATGTTCCGTCCCAAGAGAAAATCTTCCTCAGCGTCTCTACGTCTAGTGCCCGCTTGCGTGTGGGCTGTTGGCGGGGGATGTCAAGTCTGAAAGCGTTGAACGAGCGTATCTCGTAGTCTTTCTCTGCCTCGGTGTATATCCGTTTGATAGCATTGAGGTATAACGACTGAGCACGTGGCTTATCTCTGAGAGAGTATAGAAAGTCATTGAGTAGGCTATGTGAGAACATCGAGAAAGGGATATCGCCTACGTAGGCTTTGAATTTCCTCAGAGCGGTCTTATAGTTCTTTTTGCCTTTCATATCAGCACGTTCAAGCCATTGGTCGGCATACTCAAAGAACGTAGGCGTGTCTGTCTTACGCATCTGCTCGTAGGCTTCGGTAGCAGAGTACTGCCTAGCGGTAAGGAACGTGTCTAGGGTGGCATATTCGCCCTCTAGCTGATGAATCTTTTTCTGCACCTTATTATATAAAGGTGAGTCATTGCGTATCTTTCCCTTTCTGTTGAGGTCGGTACTGTCGGCCAACAACTCGGTCTTGATACGTTTCTTTGTCTTGCCGACGCAAAGGAGCAGTGTGATACGTCTGCGTCTGTCGGCTCTTGGTTTACCAATTTCGTAGTTTACTGTCATATCTGAAAGTCTTAAATTTTGGAAATTTTTCGGAAACAGATGCAGAAAAACGGAAATTTTTCGGAAATTCTGCGGTCTACAACTAAGAGGAATCGGTAAGTTCTAGGGTAAAAAGAAAAGCCGAAAACCCCTTGTATTTAGGACGTTTTCGGCTGTTTTCCTTGTTGGGTGCCCAGTGGGACTCGAACCCACGACATTCAGAACCACAATCTGAGAACCGAAAACAGCCGTCCGCCCTTTGTCTGTCAGCGTTTCGCTATAATGCCAAAATCGTAATTTCGGAAATATTTCGGAAATACGTGCATATCTAGCGTTTCTGAGAGGATATTTTCATTACCACAACAAACAGCTTACGGACATCCTCAAGGCTTATCGTCACGTCCCCGTAGAACTTGTTCAGCGAGTGGATGACCATCGTTCCTTGCTCTCTGTTGAAATCCGTGATACGCTTTATCAGCAGTCCCTCTTTGTGTACTATCACGAAGTCATAGTGCTTATAGGGTATCGTGCCGTCTGTAATGGTGAACTCCTTACACAGAACAATATCCTTATCCTTATAAGCCTCTGATGTGCCGTTATCCATCGAGTCGCCCGAAACCTCGACTGCGATGACATTTCCCTTTGTCTCACTGTTGAGGATATACGGCACTTTGTCTAATGACTCGAGATATTCCTCGTCAGCATAGCCGCTGAGGTAGCCCGCGTAAGCCCGTTGTGTCACTAGCGGCGCATAGGCGATGGTGGCGATGGATAGTTTCGGCGGCTCGGCTATCATCGTTCCCGTGCCGCTCATAAGCCATACGGGATTGATGAACGGATAACGCTTGGTAATCTTATGCACTTGCGCCTTGGAGATATTCGACACGTCCCTAGCGGTGACGGAGCTTATTCCCGTCTCTGCCTCAAAGGTGGAAACGGTAGTTCCTAGGTACTTCACCACTTGCTTTATCCGTTCTAGTACCGTGCTATCCTCTTTCTTCTCTGCTTTGTCGAGAATCATTTTCCCCGTGCCGAACAGCAACCATTCTTGCGACAACTTGGGAAAGGCCAAGACGAATTTCTCTGCAGACGATTTTCTGATGTTGTCCGACATATTGGTGATGAACGCTGGGGAGAGTCCCGCTCTGTTGAGCAGTTCCTTCTCTGTGATATTCATATAGTCGGCAAATTGCGCTATGCGTTCTTTTACCGATTCCTTGGGTTTAGGCTCGGAACAGAACATATCGCCTTTGCTATGTGTGACATATTCAAAGTTCAAAGTGGGATATACCGCTTTTACTTTTGCCCTAGTGCGCTTACTGACGTGTGCTGTCAGTCTCGAAACAAACCCGTGTCCGAGTCCACAACGGTTCTCGAACTCATTTGCGGAGATTCCTATCACGTCAAGGATTCTCAGCATTCTTTCCTTTGGTGATTCTTGTCTTCTCATAACTTTTTAATTTTAGAATTAATATATCACGGGATTGGCATTTTGCCTCAACCGATACCGACATTCTCACGAACATCTATAAGTACTGTACGTGCGCGAGGTGTTTATAAGTTAATAAAACTAAAATTGGATAAAATAAACAGCAAAAGTCTTGCATAATTTAAAATAATCCATTATCTTTGCACACGAATTGTTTATAACATTGCAAATATACGAATTAATTTTAGAATTACAAGAAAATAAATAAAAAAATCGCCATTTTGTTTGAAAAATGATATTGGCGGTGAGTAGAAACGAAGATATTTTGATATGGATAAGGTTGATGAAGGCTATATGCAAAAGGTGATGGACACGCTCAAAGAAGGCGAGTATAGGCAGTTTCCTCTTGACGAGGTTAATGTTGAGTCGTGGCGTACCATTGCAAGCAGAGAGAACAAGAAGGCGGGTTATCTGAAATATTCTGTAGCCCGTAGTCGTAGACTAGGCTTTATGGCGGTCAAACGCAACAAGAATGAGCAGAGTTGAGGACATAAAAGAGTTGATTCACGTCTGTGTAGAGACGGGTTATCTGCGAGGTCAGAAAGATATATGCCCGTCATCAGACAGAATCAGACGTAAGGATGCAGAGGCGTTACTCGAGCGAAACGGGTTGCCGAAAATCCAACTAGGCCGATGGGTGGCGGCGGGTCTGGTGCAAGAGCATAAAGGCGAGAACACTTCCCCGAAATGGTATTCATTGGTGCAGATAATGGAAACGATAATAGCAGTGAGATACGAAAAGGTAGTTTAATTTAAAAATGTATTATTATGAACGAAATTAGGTTATTGAATGCAGACGAGATTGAGTGCCGTGTCGGACAGACGGGCATTATCAGTGGCAAGAATGGTGCTGAAAACAAGGCGTGGTGTTCGTTGTTGCTGTACAAGGACGCGCGTTGTGACCAGCGTATTATGGACGAAGTATTTGGCGTGTTCGGTTGGCAGAAACGTTACGAGGTTATCAACGGCGGTCTGTTCTGTACCGTATCTATCTATGACGAAAAGAAACAGCAGTGGGTAGAGAAACAAGATATCGGTACAGAGTCGAATACCGAGGCCAAGAAAGGCGAGGCTAGTGACGCTTTCAAGCGTGCTTGTTTCTGTATCGGTGTTGGCCGAGAGTTGTATACCGCTCCAAAGATTTTCGTTACTCTTAACAGCGGCGAGTGGGACGAGGTACAAGGTAAGGCCAAGCTGAAGGCAAAGACTATCTTTGTCGTTACTGAGATAGGATATGACGAGAAGCGCAATATCAATAAGCTTACTATCGTAGATAAGGATGGCAAAGTCCGTTATCAGTTAGGCGATGCCAATGGTCAGTCCAAGGGTCAGCCCAAGCGTAAGAGCGATGACGAAGAGGACGAGTTTTCTCTGAATATGAAGGCTTATATCGAGCCAGCGTTGGCGCAAGCCAATGACGAGAGCAGCGTAAAGCAAGTATGGGATAACTATCCCGCCTATCAGAAGGTGCAAGCCTTTATCAGTGCAGTTACAAATCGTTTAAATGAGGTAAAGAACAATGCAGCATAAGTTAGCAAAGTGGACGGGTAGTTTCGATGCCGCAGAGCATCGTTACTACCGCGAGGACGGCAGAGAACTCCTAGGTGTGACGGGTATTCTTCACAGACGTATCTTTATGGATGAGTATGCGGCTGTATCACAAGACGTACTCAATGCCGCAGCCGAGCGTGGGTCGCTGATACACTCTAGAATAGAGTTGTTTGACTCTATGGGTGTCGGCGATGATATGCCCGAGGTGCAGAACTACAAGCGTCTGAGAGAAGAGAACGGCCTCGAGTGGCTAGCTAGCGAGTATCTTGTTTCTGACAACGAGAACTATGCAAGTGCTATCGACAAGGTGTATCACGCTAAGGATTTGGCCGATAACGAGGTAGAGCTTTCTGATATCAAGACAACCTACAGATTCAACAGAGAGTATGTAGCGTGGCAGCTGAGTATCTATGCTTATTTCTTCGAGATGATGAACCCTAATCTGAAGGTCGCAAGACTATCGGGGTTATGGATAAGAGAGGATAACAAGCGCGGCTCTATCGCAAAGTATATCCCTATTGAGCGTAAGCCAGTAGAGATGGTACAGAGGCTTATTCAGTGTGATATCGAAGACAAGCCGTTTGATATGTCGGTGTTGCCGAGTTACATCACTGAGAACGTAGATAAGCTTCTGTTCCTCAATGAGCGTATTGCTACCCTTACAGCAGAGAAAGAGGCTCTTGTGGCCGAGATACAGCAGAAGATGACAGAGGGTAACACAGACTCTATTGATGCGGGACTGATACTCTTTACCCGCGTGGCAGCGTCTAAGTGCTCTTCTTTTGATTCTAAGCGTTTCAAAGAAGAGAATGAGGACTTGTACAATAAGTACCTAAAAGAGAGTGTTAGAAAAGAAAGTTTAAAGTTAACAATAAGAAAGTAAGATTATGGCTAATGTTTTGAGCGGTCAGATTATTGCAATCGGCCAGACACAGAGAATTGCTCCTAAGAGCGGTCAAGGTAATACGCTTGTTAAGCGTGAGTTTGTAATCCGTGCTATGCGCTTCAATCCAGAGGACGGCACACCCGAGCTGAGTGAGTTCAACACTCCTAACCTCGAAATCAACGGTGAGGATAAGGTAGGTGTGCTCGACAACTTCAAGGTCGGCGACTGCGTAAAGTGTAATATCTCCATCGAGGGACGTTCCTATGAGGATGCGAACCACAATGTAAGGTATTTCAACTCAGTCCGTGCTACCCGTGTAGAGAAGCTGAATGTGCAGCTTGCAGCACCCGCACCCGCTCAGTCGGCACAGCCCGCACCACAGCCCGCTCCTGCGGCAGCACCACAGCCCGCAGCAGCACCACAAGGTCAGGGCGGAAACGTAGACGCTAACGGCAATCCATTACCTTTCTAAATAGTAGCTTATGCCAAAGTACAACCTAGCGTTGAATAATGACAGAGCGAAATTCCTAGAGTACGCTACTCGTCTTGTTGCTTCGGGTGAGAAAGCTGAGGCAGCGGGCGAGGCGGCTCTTGGGGTTGACCTCACGAGGATTAAACCTCCGCAGAGCGGACAGCAGCTTAGGTTTGCTTTTGTGTGTATCGGTTACTTTGCGGCAGAGTACGGGGTTAGCAAGTACGAAGCCGAATGGGAACATTTCAAGGATAAGGCCAATCACGACCTCTTCTATAAGACGAAGCTGAATAAGAACGGCAAGACGATTAAGTACGTCCGTCATATGGATGAGTTGGATATGGGTGAGCTGTCGTTGGCCATAACCCGATTCCGTAACTATGCGGCTAATTACTTTGAGATGTATATCCCCGATTCTACGGACTATGCGTTCTTCATTCACGCTCAGAAGGTGATAGACGAGAACAAAGAGTTTCTTTGACATTTTGGTTGAATTGTTGATAATAATCCGCCTAGACCCTCTTGTGAAAGCCGTGCTAGGCAAAACGACCCTATAGCTCAGTTGAAAAGAGCGATTCTCTCCTAAAGAATAGGCCGCGAGTTTGAGTCTCGCTAGGGTCACTAATCGCAGTGATGCGTGTATCTAATTTTACCTATAATAAATTATTGCATACATAAAAAGCTAATGATTAGAATTAATGTTTTTCTTCCCCCGCAGCGGCGGGGAATCCCGCGCCTATAGCTTAGTTGATAGAGCATCGGATTTTTGCTCCGAGGGTCGAGGGTTTGAGTCCCTCTAGGCGCACAATGAGACTTTTCATATTTACACTGCGTAGCGATACGCGTTACTTTAGTTATTCATAATATAAGATTATCAGACTAGCCCCACGGCGGTGGGGCAAACGGGGGAATAGCTCAGTTGGTAGAGCACGGCGCAAGAGGCGTAGCAAGATGCTTTCGGGTCGGTGGTTCAAGTCCATCTTCCTCCACTACGATAATGTGATAAATTTCTTAAGCTTATTAGTTCGACAAAGAACAAGTCCCGCAGCGGCGGGAAATTGGGATATAGTGTAGAGGTAACACACAACCTTTTGGATGTTGTATCATCGGTTCGATTCCGATTATCCCAACTAATAAGGAAGAGTAGTTCAGCGGCAGAACAGAGTAGCGTGAATTAAAAGACGCTCGGGTGTCGGGGGTTCGATTCCCTCCTCTTTCACAATAAAACATAAGAATATGACACAAGAAGAGTTTGATGGCTTTATGACAATGGCCGAGTGTAGCCCTTCAACGAGGGCTGCAGTGAAGAATGCGGTGGCTCTATGTCTAGAACACCCGTGTTATGCACAGATATGGTATGAGAAGCGGTATGAGAAAAGATAACTATGACAAGGAGACTTGCGAGTATTGTCGCTCTATCTCAAAGGGTATGTCGCATAAGTTCGGTTGGTGTATGAAGACCAAGCGCAAGGTGGGGCTTAAAGATAAGTATGGTTGTTTTAACTAATTTATAACGTATGAGAGTATTAAAAGGTAACTACTTCGAGTCGAAGGTTCGGAGAGAGGCGATTACAGAGGACGGAACACCCGCTAAGGTGGTGAGCCTCTATGTGGTTGACGCGCTTTCGTTTACAGAGTGCGAGAGCCGAGTGAGTGAGTACGTGGGCAGCTTTGCCAACGGAGAGTATGAGGTGCTGACAGAGGCAAGGGCGGCGTATAGCGAGATTATCTTCTCAGATGATGAGACGGCAGACAAGTGGTATAAGCTCCGCTGTGTGTTCGTAACGATGAACGAGAAGAGCGGTAAGCTGAAGAAAGACAAGTATACGTACCTCGTGCAAGCAAGCACCATTGACGGGGCAAAGCGTAACTTCGATGAGGTTATGAAAGATACGATGATTGACTACTATATTGACGGCATTCACGAGACGGCTGTTGAGGATATCGTAGAAAGGGAGGCTGGCAATGGAGAGTAATGAGTTCGTGGCAGATTGGTTGCCAACTAAGATATTGCCAAACGGCAAGTTTTTTTCATTCGTTCCATAGTAATATTTAAACTACTTACCCCGTCCCGTTCGGGAGAATAGGGCGGGTTTCTTTTTTTAATATGTTTATCAAGAAGAAAAAGACAACAAAACGTAAACGTGGCTCAGACGAGCGTAAGACGTGGATAGAGAAGCTTGATAGGGTTTTCTCGCTTTATATCCGTCTGAGGGATTCTAAGCCGTATGGCTTCCGTGCTGCAAGGTGTATCTCTTGCGGTGAGGTAAAGCCGTTTGATATGTTTGATTGTGGGCACTTTGTAAGCCGAAACGCGATGGCAATCCGTTGGGAGGAAGATAACTGCCACGCGGAATGTAGTAAATGCCTAACTCCTGACGCGTTAATCCTTATGGAAGACTTGACGTGGAAGCCTTTGGGTGAGATAAGGGTTATGGATAAGGTGTTTGCGTTTGAAGAAGAACGTTCGGTAGCCCAAGCAAGATATTGGCGTTTAGGTACTGTTACACACATACATAGAGAGATTCAAGACGTGTATGAGGTAACTTTGGAAAACGGCGATAAGATAAGAACTACTGCAGAGCATAAGTGGCTTGCTCGTAAAAGGGGTGGTGTTGCTTACGGGTGGGTGGAAACACAACATCTTTGGTTTGGTGGAGTTAATATCTTAGGACAACATAAAACTGGCCCACATACAGATAATACATATTCTGTTGTATGTAAACCTATTAAGGTGGTGCATCAAGATATGTCGAATGATGCAGGTTGGATTGCGGGAATGATAGATGCAGATGGTTGTATAAGTCAGCAAAATATCCATAATCCCGATGGTTCAATAAGGTATGGTTTTCGTATTGCCGTAGCGCAATGTGAGAAATACCCATATATTGCCCAAAAAGTAAGGACACTTTTGGAAAAGTTTACCGATAATAGGAAGATGTGTAGACAGTTTATGCAGAAATGGGAAAACTGTGACAAAAGATTAAACCATAACTATAATGTGTATCAGTATATGATAACGGGTACTAATATAGAAAAGGTAATGTTCCTACAGAAAGTACGACCTTTGAAAATGAGAAAGGTTGATATTAATAAGTTAGGAATGATTCGCTCGAGATATGACTCAAAGGTGATGTCTGTTAAATATGTCGGTAAGCAAGAGATAGTTGTTATGGAAACAGATACACATACGTTTATTGCTAATGGTTATGCTATGCACAACTGTAACAGACTACAAGGCGACCATCTATTAGGGTATAGAAAGAATCTGATTCTCAAACTAGGACGTAAGATTGTCGAAAGGAGTGCCGTGGCACAAGCACTGCCAAACGATAAGAAGCTTTTGCTTATCAAGAAACTCGGAGAGCAGCGTGTTGAGGAATTGGAGCGTCAGAAGTATACTACGAAGAAATGGGATGTCGGCGATTTAAAAGCTATGTATATCCATTTTGCTGAGAAAGTGTTGGAGTTTAAAAAGGAAATGTAGTATGGAAAATGAAGAGAAGGTAGAGATACCGAAAGAGTTGTATGACAAGCTTAATTATTTGGGTATCATCCCAAATGAAGTGCGTTCAAAAAATATAGGTGAGAGTAACTATGCAGAGCATACTATTCAACCTTATAGTATATGGTTGGATTGGAATCTTAATCCGTGGGACGCAGATATCGTTAAGCGTGTTCTGAGAACAAAGAACACAGACCCTCGTATTAAGGATTATCAGAAGATAGTTCATATCTGTGCAGAGCGTATCAGACAACTTGAATTTGGCAGTGAATAATGCAAGAGGATTTGTTTGGCGGGTATATGAAGAAAAAGAGGTGTCCTTACTGCGGAAAGGTAAAGGATATCTCTGAGTTCAATACGTCCAAGAGCGGTGTATCAAGCTACTGCAAGGCGTGTCAGAAACTCTATAAAAAGAAACATCCCACCAAGGAGTATAAACAGAACAGAGCGGATTACTATTCAGAAAAACTTTTCAAATGAAGAAATCAGAGTTATATAAGAAGATTATCGACAAGCTAGGCGATAGCAATGCGCCTCATATCTGTTGTCTTGTAGAGAAAGACTCGTTGCAGTTCTCAGTAAGATGCAGTGAAGAGGACTTCTATAACTTTCTTTATGCCTCGTGTAAGAATATCCCGTGGGCAGAAGAGGTGATAAAGGACTTTGCCGAGGATATGGACGAGCTTTTGAAGAAAAAAACAAAGGACGTAGACAACACATATCTTAATTAAGGTTAAGACAAATAAAATAATCGGCAAATAACTTGCAAAATAAACAAAATATATTTATCTTTGCAACCAAATTTGATTATGTAAGGCGGTGTCGTCCATATTAGCCGCAAGAGAGAAATAAGACAGCAGTCGATGAGAAAGAAGAGTGGACGCTTTGAGTATCATCGGCTGTTTGTCGTTTTAAAGAATATAATGGCTAGTTTGAAATGTACCATAGAGCGTATAGTGTTCAATAATCCCGAGAACGGCTATACGGTAATGGAGGTCAGCACTGAGGACACTTTCGGCAGACAGACCATAGTAGGTGTGTTTGAGGGCGTTCAAGTGGGTATGACCTTAAAGGTAGATGGCGAGTGGCGTAATGACAGACGATTTGGTCAGCAGTTTGCTGTTGAGTCGTGGATGGAGGACTTGCCCGCTACGATAAAGGGTATAGAGGCTTACTTAGCTAGTGGCTTTATAAAAGGTATAGGTAAGAAGAAAGCCAAGGCTATTGTAAAGGTGTTCGGTGAGCAGACCATTGAGGTGTTGGATAATACTCCCGAGCGGCTTGTTGAGGTCAGCGGTATCAGTAAGGTGCTAGCAGAGAAAATCACCAAGTCGTGGCTTGAACACAAGAAGATACGTGATGTGATGGTGTTCCTACAAGGTCACGGCATAAGCACGGCCTACGCGGTGAGGATATATAAGCAGTACGGTGATGACAGCATACAAGTGGTCAAAGAGAACCCTTATGTGCTTGCAGATGATGTCTTCGGTATCGGCTTTAAGATGGCTGATAACTTTGCGTTCCACTTGGGTTATGAGAAGAATGATATCCGTAGGTGTAAGGCGGGTATTGTCTATACGTTAAAGCAGATGGCTAATGACGGGCATTGCTATGCAGAGCAAGATAAGCTGTTAGACGCTGCAAGGGTGCTGTTAGAGATTGACGTAGAGCCTATCCAAGAGGCGTTGAACCTACTTATCTTTGACGAGAGTGTTGTCAATGACGAGGGTAATATCTTCCTACCTATGTATTTCTATTCTGAGATGGGTGTGTCGGGTAAGATAAAGAGCCTTATTGCTGAGGCTAAGAAAGAGCAGCCTACGATTGTCGATATAGACGCTATCAGCAGAGAGACGAATATGGATTATGACGAAAAACAGATAGAAGCTATCCGTATGTCTGCCAATACAAAGTTTATGGTTCTGACAGGAGGCCCAGGAGTAGGGAAAACGACTGTTGTGCAAGGTATCATAGCAGCCCTCGAGTCACAGCACAAGACGATACTCTGTGCCGCTCCTACGGGACGTGCTGCTAAGCGTATGAGTGAGGCAACGGGTAAGGACGCGCAGACGATACATAGGCTGTTAGAGTACAATCCCGAGCGTGGCTTTGGCCGTAATGAGGATAACAAGCTCGGTGGTGACGTACTGATAGTAGATGAGAGTAGTATGATTGATATATTGCTGATGAATGCGCTCTTAAAGGCTGTTCCCTCGAAGATGGCAGTGATACTAGTCGGCGACATAGACCAATTGCCTAGTGTCGGCGCGGGTAATGTGCTGAGGGATATTATTGATTCGGGCGTGGTGTCTGTAATCCGTCTGACAA
>JAEEGL013908036.1_pt1 | contig 11296 bp, 3 predicted proteins | sample 9134231 | NCBI WGS metagenome assembly JAEEGL01 (sample SAMN16246548, study PRJNA631951) | gut metagenome | biome: gut microbiome; feature: rumen; material: fiber-attached | host: Bos | place: Iran: Karaj | collected 2018-10
ATAGAACAGAAAAACTGGACATTGATACCCAGTAAATATATAGAGTTTATTGATCACGACTTAGAGATTGATTATCCTAAGGAGATGGCTCGTATTCAGCAAGAAATGAAAGAACTGATGCATCGTGAGAAGGAATCACAACACATGCTTGAAGAGGCTTTTAAAGGAATAGGCTATGGGATTGAATAAGTACAAGTTAGGAGAACTGACGGAGCGGTCCACTACTAACAACAGGACTCTTAAATATGGAACGGAATTAATCGCCGGTGTTAACAATGACGGTGTTTTTACTGTTCCTAAAGGAGATCCCATTGATGTAGATTTAAAACCCTACAAGATAGTCAATAATGGCGCGTTTGTGTATAACCCGACTCGTTTAGAGCTGGGTTCAATAGCTTATCGTACAAGTGGACTGTGTATTGTATCTCATCTATATCAAGTCTTTTATCTGAATGAAAAAGGCAAAGAAATATTAGATCCTGTGTACCTGTTTATGTTCTTTCGCCGTGACGAATTCTATAGGCAGGTAAAATTTAGGAACTTTGGAAGCCAAAGACCTGAATTCAGTTATAGTGACATGGCCGACATCGTTATCACTCTCCCTTCCATAGAGCAACAGCGCAAATACGTTAATGTTTATCTGTCTCTTCAGAAAAATCTTGAAGCATACCAAAGCAAAGTAGATGAGTTAAAGCTTGTTTGCGATGGATACTTAGACAAACTGAAGAATGAGAATGGAAGATTGAAAATTGGTGACTTTATTGAACAATACGACGAGAGGAATGAGAAAGGTAAATTGGGCTTGGACAATTTGAAGGGCATTTCAATAGAGAAGAAGTTTATAGAAACAAAAGCGGATATGGCAGGTGTTTCATTAGCTCCCTACTTACAAGTAAAGCCAAACTATTTCGCTTACGTACCAGTTACATCTCGAAATGGGGAAAAGATTACACTCGCTCATAATTCATCTACAGACACTTACATTGTATCTTCTGCATACTGTGTTTTTAAAGTAAAAGATGAAAATGTGCTTGACCCGCATTATCTGATGATGTTCTTCACAAGGAAGGAATTTGACCGATATGCTCGCTTTAATTCGTGGGGGTCTGCCCGCGAGACTTTTGATTGGCCAGAAATGTGCGATGTCTGCATTCCCGTCCCCAGCATCGATATCCAGCGTTCAATCGCCTCGATATACAAAGTCTATAAGGAGCGTCAGACTATTGCCGCCCGACTGAAAGAGCAACTAAACAATCTCTGCCCGATACTGATAAAAGGCTCATTACAATAATTAAAACTGAAATCATTATGGCTAGAAACCTAAAGAACATAAACGGTCGTTTCGTAGAGAGTGACTACGAGAATGCACTCATCCACTTTCTCGAGCAAGAAGGATGGCAATATATCTATGGCGACGATATTCCCAGAACTACTAGGAAGGAGGTACTTTACGTGGATGATTTGCATCAGTTCCTGAGCAAAAACAATCCGAACCTGGAGGAAGACGAAGTTCGCCAGATTGCAGATAATGTGCGCCTGGTTGGTGCAGATACTGACTTTGCCACACTGCACAAAGTGTATCGGTGGATGGTAAACGGCATTCAGTATGTGACAAAGAAGAATGAGCCATTGATGATTTCACTCATAGATTTTGAGAAGCCAAGTAACAATATCTTCCGTGTAGTTAACCAGTTCACAGTTGACTATATCAACAACGGTGAGACTAAGAACCGTCGGCCTGACGTGCTACTTTATGTGAATGGTATGCCTGTATGCTGTATAGAACTGAAGAGTCCGACAGATGCTAATGCCACCATTAAAGATGCTTGGGAACAGATAAACATCCGTTATTGGCGTGACCTACCACATCTGCTGCACTATTGCCCGTTGGCCTGTATTAGTGACGGTGTTAAGACTCGCTTGGGTACTGTTCGCACACCATACGAACACTTCTATGCCTGGCGCAGAATTGAAGATGGTGATGAAGTATCTACAAGTTCATTCAACGAACTGATGACAATGGTGAAGGGTGTATATCGCCCAGAACGTTTCTTGGAGATATTCAGAGACTATGTGTATTTCCAAGATGAGAATTATGACAGCGATGAGAAGGAAGTTGTTTGTCGCTATCCACAATTCTTTGCCAGTCGCCTGCTGAAGGAGAGCATAAAAGAATCGGTAAGAACAAAAAGCGGCAAGGGTGGCACATATTTTGGAGCTACAGGATGTGGCAAGACCTTCACGATGGCATTCTTGGCTCGCCAACTCTCTATGCGCTGTCCAGAATTAGGTTCGCCAACCATCTTGATGATAGTTGACCGTGAAGACCTGCAGAAACAAGGAGCCAAATTGTTTACCAAGAGTACAGAATATCTGGGACTCGGAGAAGTTGGCATCGTCCCTAATCGAAAAAAACTGCGTCAGGAATTAGGTCAGCGTCAAAGTGGAGGTTTCTATATCTGCACCATTCAGAAGTTCTGCGACAGAAAGGATGATCCCATTGGACTAATCAATGAACGTGCAAATATTATCTGCTTCAGCGACGAGGCGCACCGTACTCAGATAGAAGGTTCAAAGCGCATACAGTTCAGCGAGGATTCTGACGAGAATATGAAAGCTATGATTTCCAAGCCATACGCCACAGTACTGCGCGAAGCATTGCCCAATGCTACATTCGTTGGTTTTACTGGTACTCCTATTGCCGAAACCTATCAGACCTTTGGTGACGAGATTGACCGCTACACGATGGATCAAGCTGTAGCTGACAATATCACAGTTCCCATCAAGTATCACCCAAGAATAGCCAAGGTACTACTGAACTCAGAAAAGGTGAAAGAGATAGAGGCCTACTATGCTAACTGCGCTGAAGAAGGTTCTACGAAAGACGACATTGCCAAGAGTAAGAAGGCCATGAGTTCACTGGAAGTCCTTTTAGGTGAACCAGAACGATTGGATAAACTATGCGTGGATATTCATAATCACTATGTGGCATCGGTAGAAGCAGACCCGGGCAGAATTCAGAAAGCGATGATTGTCTGTTCTAACAGGCAGATAGCCTATAATTTGTTATTGCGTTTCAAAGAACACTATCCTGAATGGTTTGTCGAGAGGAAAGCCCCCGAAGGAATGGAGGTCTCGCCTGAAGAGCTTAAGAAACTGAAAGAGATGCCGATGATAGCAATGGTGGCCAGCGTTGGAAGCAACGATGAACCTGAAATGTACAACTATCTTGGAGGTGTGAAGAACGACCAACGCTCGGATAATCTGGATGCTGCTTTCAAGCAAGAGCACTCTAACTTCCGCATCGTGATAGTAGTAGACATGTGGATTACGGGCTTCGATGTGGAATGTCTGACCTATATGTATAACGACAAACCCCTCCAGAAACATTCATTGATACAAACTATTAGCCGTGTCAACAGAAAATATCCAGGAAAGGAATATGGACTAATTGTTGACTACATCGGTATTCGTGATCAAATGTTGGAAGCGAGAAAGATGTATGGCGGTGGCAGCTCTGTGGCTCCCAACAAAGACGATATTGAGCAGGCTACTATCATCTTCCGCGAACAGTTGATTATACTGAAGTCGTTGTTCAAGGACTATGATTTGACACCATTCCTTGATATCAATACAGACCCAGCTGTCAGATATATGTTACTGGCAAAAGCAGCTGAATATGTTTTTGCATCAACTGAGACGTTGAACTCTGAAAGTAAGGATGGCAAGAAAACGAAGAAGGTTTCGTTTAAGACCTACTTCTTGCAAGTGGTAAAGCGAATGCGCAAGGCCTACGACCTTTGCCAGCCATCTGGCGAGCTTGGTGAAGAGGAGTCGGCATTGGCTCAATGCTTCATGGGTGTGGCAGGCATGGTCTATAAGATGAATGGTACCGATGCTCCTGATACCGACACCATGAACAAGCGAGTTGCTAAGATGGTAGAAGAAGCGCTCAAGTACAACAACGTGGAAAGTATTCTGGAAGATGGTGAAGAAATGGACATCTTCAGTCCTGAGTTTGCCGAACGCCTTTCTGACATTAAGATGCCAGCATCGAAACTGGAAATGCTCATCAAGCTTCTCCGTCAACAGATAACAGAGTATGGTAAGACCAATCAGGTGGCATCGAAGAAGTTCCAAGAGATGCTGGAAGAAACCATCAAGTTCTATCACGAACGGCGTAAATTCTTGTCAGAGCAAGAGGCCGGAGCGGCACAGGAACACGCTGCCGATGATATTATCAAGAAAGCAATGGATGAAGCCTTGAAGATTCTTAATGGCATGAAGGCAGATCGTGAAAGCTTCCGCAAATTAGGACTCACATTTGAGGAAAAGGCCTTCTATGACATTCTTATCCATCTGAGAGACCAATACAACTTCGTATATGGTGAAGACAAGGAGGTTGATGGTGTTGTTGTCAACGAGAAATGCAGAAGTCTCGCCCGTAAAATAAAGGAACTGATTGATGCAAAATCATCATACGCAGATTGGCTGAATAATACTATAGTACGAGAAGATCTTAAGAAGAACATCAAGATATGCCTGGTTAAGAACGGTTATCCGCCGCAGTACACTCCAGAGGTATTCCGTGAGGTGATGGATCAAGTGGAGAACTTCAAGGAAAACGAGGGTTCGTTTGTTCGTAGGCTGGAGAATGTAGAGGATGACCGCGATGTGCGTAACCTCATTTACCAGCGTATACAGATGGATGCATCTATTGACGACATGGAACTTCAGCGTGAAGTGACGGAGGTATATGGCGAGCGTTATCCCGCTATGTCACTTAATGACTGGAGACATGTCATTGAGGCATACACTCCGATGGTTAGAGAGGCAGCTCAGCCAAAAGCCAAGGAAATATCAATGCAGCAGTATGGTATGGCGGCAGAACCAGAGCCAGAAGCCTAATGAGTATTTTCTCAGAATAATAATATAATCATTTACGAACTCAATCTGAAAAAACAATGAATATACAAATCAACGAACAAGTAAAAGATAAGCTTGTCAAACTATACTATAGCACAAGACAGGTAGAAATAGAAGGACACGGTGAAGGTTGGGTTGATCTTGCTACATATGCTCATTACGTTAACAGGGAAAATATTGATTACAAAGGAGGTGACAGGAAAGGAAAGTTAACCACATTCCTGATCAGCACTGGTTTGTTTGATATAATTACGATTAAGAATAAGTTTATTCGAATTAAAGAAGCTATGGACTCATCGTCATCTTTTATAAAGGATGATGAAAATGCAATCACTGATGTCCCAGAAGCGATGGAACAACAGAATGTGGAGAATAGCCCAATTAAACAACCAACCATTTTTGAAGAAGAGGAACATGAATATGCTGCAAAAGCCCTCTCACTAGAAACACATGATATATCTATGACAGCATCTAAAATAGACGATGCCAAATTGCAGTTGTTCGATAAATTAAAAGTAGCTAAACAAAAGGACTGGGAAACCTTCTCAAAGCCTGATTATATTGGAATATGGAAAAGTATTATTGAAAAATATCCAGAAACCGCACATTTTATTTACGAGCTGATACAGAATGCAGACGATGCACAAGCGACAGAAGCTGCAATTATTTTGTATAAAGACAAACTCGTTTTCAAACATAATGGGAAAAGACAATTCTCGTTAACAGATGCAGACAACCATGAAGACACTATGGGAGACATCAATTCTATTACATCTGTTGCTTGTTCTACAAAGAAAGATGAGGAACAAACGATAGGAAAGTTTGGAGTAGGTTTTAAATCGGTATTTCAATACACCGAATCTCCATCAATATACGATGATACTTTTTGGTTCAAAATAGAAAATTATATTATCCCGACATTATTGAAGTCAGACCATGAACTTAGGTATGAGGGTGAGACGTTATTTGAAATTCCATTCAAAAATCCAGAAAAGGCATATAGAGAGATTCATTTGCGTCTTATGAACCTTAGAATGCCAGTACTGTTTTTGCCTCATGTACAAAGAATTGTTTGGAAAGTAGACGGGGAATCTTGTTTGCATGAGTATTCAAAGGAAACATTGCAATCAAATACTCGACATGGCATTTCATATGATTTTTGCCGTATAAACGATTTTCAGAAGAGGCATTTCCTCTATTTGTTTAAGAGAGAGTTTCAAACTTCTCAAGGATCATATCCTATTAGTGTGGGCTATTATTTAAATACTGATGGTTCATTAAATACGAACAGCAAGTCTTCTGTTTATTGCTTCTTTCCAACAAGCGAAAAATATGAAGGCTGTTTTGTCTGTCATGCACCATTCTTACTGACCGACAATCGAGATAGTATAAAGACATTTGAGGAAGTTAACACTGAATTTTTGCATGGTATCTCTCAACTAGCAGCTGACGCTTTGCTTTGTTTGAAAGATATTGGAATCAATAGGTCTCCTCGCTATATTGAGTTTGAAGACAATAATAATCAAGACATTAGCGGTTCTTTTGATTCGTTGCTAATTAATGACAACATCTTCCACATTCTGAATATCCATTCTACGGATGACAGAAATCTCTATTTAAAGAACTGCTATTTGGATGTCATCAAGAAAGAAGAATTGATCCTAACAAGGTCAAAGAAATATGTTAATAGAAACATTGCTCTGGTTACGACTGCAGATTTAGAATCATTGCTGAATAGCCACCAATTGAATTCATTGTATCACAACGATGATTATGATTTTGTATATCTTAAGCAATATCGATCGGATTTGAGAGATCTTGCAGCATTAATTGGGATAACTACTTTTGATAACGAAAAGCTTGCAGAAAGATTATCAACGTCTTTCATGGAAGAACAAAAGCCGGAATGGATAAAAAGACTTCTTGCTTATATTGAAGAAAAAGCTCGCAATTTATGGGTGCTTAAAGATGATTCACCTCGACGATGTCAGAAACCTTATACGTATAGTAACGGATGGGGATACTATCGCCGGTCAGAAACAAGACCTGGGGAAGATTCCTGGTCTGGATTGAAATTCAGATTTGCTCCTATTGTTAAAACCTCAAAAGGTAATTGGGTGTCACCATATACTCTCTACGAAAAAGAACCGAATGTAATTCTACCATTTACAGGTTTCGATGATGTTGAGGAGGGCGTATTCGGTGTGACCATGGACGAGCTTCTTTACAATGAGCATAGAGATTTCTTTAACAAGTTAGGTTTTAGACGTCCTAGCCTATCAGATTATATAGAAAAAGCTATTTTAGTTCATTATGAAAAGAATCAGAGTCCTGAAGATGCTATATTAAAAAAGGATTTCAAAATTATTTATAGTATTTTAAATTCGTCTCGGAACCATGACAACATTATTAAGATGCTCAAAGAAGGATGGAGAATCAGATGTATTGGACAATCATCAAATATACTGAAAAATATTGGAGAAGTGGCACTCCCTAATGAAGGGTTTATAAAGTTTATCGGTAGTGATACGACATTGAAATTCGTCGATTGTGCTTTTTATTCTGAAGGAGCAGATATTACTTGTGAAGTCGTTAATTCTTTCTTTAAGGATAAATTTGGTGTTCCTGATAGTCCCAAAATAAAAGAATTGATATATCTTGCAAAAGATCAATCATACGCTTATTATGGAAGAACTTATTCTTTTGACAATTTCCCAGATTGTGCGGTTGATTTCCTTTCAAATAGCTATTTAGCAAAAACAAATAAACCTACGTATAAGGATTACTATCTTGAAGGATATGATATTAATAAACGCTCAAATGAATGGTCTCATGTACTATGGGGGTATGTATTAAAATATGGCAGTGAAATTAATACAAAAGCGAAATTATCATACTACCAATATAGAGCAAAGTATCCCGATTACAAAGAATTTGATAGTAGTTACTTATTGAACTTAAAGAATGACAAATGGATTTGTAAAGCAGATGGAACGTTTTGTAGTCCTAACGAAATATCGATAGAAGAGTTTCATAACTTGGGGTATGAAAAGAATGATTCTGTTGAAAAAGCTCTTGGTTTTTGGGACTTTATTAAAGATGATCTTGAAGAAAAAGACAGGCTGGCTAGGCTGTTGGCTGAGGAAAAAGAACGTAATGATCTTCTTCATGAAGCAATGAAGAAAGGTATCAACGTCAATGAATTGTTGAAAAATGCGTTATCCGGTCATAATGAAGCACAACCTACATACACTTCTTTAGTAACAGAATCTAACAAAGATGCAATAAGTACAATTGTTGGTGTCTTGAATAATGAAGAGATAAATCAATTAGCAGAATCAATTAGACAGGGCAATTATGCTTCAACAAAACAAAGTCAAAATGTTCCTGCTATAATTGTTAATAACATAGAGCCTTTGGCTGACATTACCGAAACTGTTGGTGAAGAAAATCTCCCTATTGTTGCTGAACATGTAGGAGAATTTATGAGCTGGATACTCGATGAAGACGAAGATAGGATGCCATCCATGGTTCGCCGTATTGTTAAGTATATAGGGAAAAAAATATATGAAAACTACTTAATTAATGAAGGTATTGAATATGAGCTGTTAGATAATGACGTTTCCGACTGTGACTATTCAATAAATGGGGAAAAATATGTTCGCGTTATTTCTACCCTCAAGAGCATTGTTGATAATAAGATTCCTGTAGGACTCTCAGCTGCTCAAAATGCGTTCTTAAAGCAACATCCTAATATGGAAATCAGAATTATTCGTATTTCATTTAGGGACATTTGGATTATCCCTCAATATACCCGTATTGTTGACTTGTTTGGGAAAGAAGAAGCCCCAGAAATGAATGAAAGATTGAGAAATATGTGTGACGATTTGGCTATGAATTATTGGAATGGCGCTGAAATAGAAGAATTTGATAATGCTTCTCCAGAGTATTCGATAAGGATAGAACGGAAAAATTAGAATTATGCTTGTAGCTGCACAAAGAAAATATTACGCATGGGATTTGAGTCATCGGAGGTCATCTACTGATGAAAGCAAATTTACTGGCGTTTTGTCTGAAGCAAAAGTAGATTTGAATCCGCATCAGGTTGAAGCGGCTCTATTTGCTTTTAGGTCGCCACTAAGTAAAGGCGCAATACTGGCAGACGAGGTGGGACTTGGCAAAACAATTGAAGCTGGAATCATTCTGGCTGAAATGTGGGCAGAGCACCACAGAAGGATTCTTATTGTAGTACCAGCATCGCTACGTAATCAGTGGAATATCGAACTTGGCGAGAAATTCTATTTGCCTTCTGTTGTTATGGAGAGTGGCAAATACAGAGAGGAAAAAGAAAAAGAAGAAAGTCCTTTTGGCATTGAAGATAAGATTATCATTTGTTCATACGACTTTGCTGCTTCACATGCCGAAGAGATTAATAAGATAAGATGGGATTTAGTGGTGTTTGACGAGGCACACAAATTGCGCAATGTCTATAAAAAAGACAGCGTTAGGGCTAATACGCTCAAAGATGCCCTTCGTCCATACCATAAACTGCTTCTGACGGCCACTCCTCTCCAGAATAACCTAAAAGAGTTGTTTGGACTTATCAGCATTATAGACGATGAATTTTTCTCATCGGCAAAGACCTTTGAGGAGCAGTATAACGCGGTATCAACGCGTGATACTTCCAGATATGGAGAACTAAAATCAAGAATATCGCATATCGTACACAGAACTTTAAGGAGTCAAGTGCAGGAATATGTCAGATACACCAAGCGTATTCCATTCGTCCAAGAGTACAATCCATCAGACACGGAATTAAAACTATACAATACCGTAACCCAGTATCTGCAACGCCCCAATACAATAGGCATAAATGAGGATGTAAGACCACTGCTATCCATGCTGATATGGAAGATTATGTCTTCATCAGCATACGCACTTAGTTTCACATTGGCTAAGATTATAGAGCGGTTACAACAGATAAAGGTAAAAGGAGCTATTACAAATAGTATAAAAACAGCATTAGCTGATTTCGAAATATCGTCGGACAACGAATATGAAATCCAGGAAGAGCGTCCTTTGTCTGAGGTTGACATCCAAAGGATAGATGAAGAAATAGGCAAACTGAATCATATGTTAGAATTGGCTCACGCTGTAAAGATAGAGACAAAAGCCAAGAATCTATTGACTGCGCTTGATGTGGCTTTCTCAAAGGTAACAGAGACGGGAGGAAACAGAAAGGCTTTGATTTTTACAGAAAGTTGCAAAACGCAAGAATATCTAAGGTCTTTCTTAGAAGAACACGGCTATGCTAATTCGGTAATTTGCTTCAATGGTACAAACAACAGCCGTGACGTGACTGAGATATACCATCAATGGGAGGCAGAAAATAAGGGTTCTTCAAAGATAACGGGTAACGTCTTGATTGACAAGAAACAGGCTATCGTTGATTATTTCCACAATAAGGCAGAGATAATGATCGCTACGGAAGCTGGAGCGGAAGGAATCAACCTTCAGTTCTGTTCGCTTGTTGTCAATTACGATATGCCATGGAACCCGCAACGTATAGAACAGAGAATTGGCAGATGCCACCGTTATGGCCAAAAACATGATGTGGTAGTTGTTAACTTCGTGAACCAGTCAAATGCCGCAGATAGGCGCGTATATGAGCTACTTGATTCCAAATTTAATCTTTTTGACGGCGTGTTTGGTAGCAGTGACGAGGTACTTGGTGCAATGGATTCTAATCTGAACTTCGAGAAAAGGCTTCTTTCTATTTACCAAAAATGCAGAACAGAAGAGGAAATCAATTCTGCCTTTGACGAACTCCAGAAAGAACTGGAAAGCATCATTGATGAAAGGATCAAGCAGACCAAGAAATCGCTTCTTGAAAACTTCGATAAGGATGTATTGGAAAGACTCAAATTCACTGAGGAAGGAGAAAACTCACTGATTAATGAGTATGTCAGCCATTTATGGAAACTGACTCTGGACGTGCTTGGTAATGACGTGTTAGAAGTGGACCAGGAAAACAGGTCATTCAGATTAGATGCCGATTTGGATGGAGAAATACCATCAGGTTATTACACACTAGACAAGCACTCTGATGATAAAACCTTGCTTCGTTATACGCATCCGTTAGCACAACACATCATTAAGACGGGGTTAAGCCAGGTTATTGATGATGAAACGATTAGGTTCTCTTTGTCAGCTTACCCATTTAAAATGGCATTGTTGGAAAATCATATCGGAGAAAGCGGCTGGCTTGCAGCATATCATGTAAATGCGACAAACAGCTATGATGGTGAGGACACGGTAATATTCTGTCCTATCACAGAGGATGGCGAGATTCTGCCTTCAGATTTTGGCC
>JAEEGL014049911.1_pt1 | contig 11296 bp, 10 predicted proteins | sample 9134231 | NCBI WGS metagenome assembly JAEEGL01 (sample SAMN16246548, study PRJNA631951) | gut metagenome | biome: gut microbiome; feature: rumen; material: fiber-attached | host: Bos | place: Iran: Karaj | collected 2018-10
GCTTCTGATCCAGAAACTTTCGGATACAACGAAGACGAAATCGTTTCTTCTGACGTAATCGGAATGAAGTTCGGTTCTCTCTTTGATGCAACACAGACAATGGTTAACAAGATTGCTGACGGTCTCTTTGAAGTACAGGTTGTTTCCTGGTACGACAACGAAAACAGCTACACTTCACAGATGGTTCGCACAATCAAATACTTCAGCGAAAATTGCTAAGTTAAGTAAGTTCGCCGCAGGCGAGCGACGAACTGCTAAGTTATTGCAGATAATCTGAAAAATGAAAAAGCCTCGCTTCGGCGAGGTTTTTTTGTCTCCGCTGTCCTCAAGCACCGAATCCGGTATTCAAGCGCCCCCTCCGCTCAACACAGCACCCCACCGCCCATCATCCTGCACCAAACCCTCCCTCTTAACTTGCTATCATTTTTTGTATCCATTATAATCGCCTTATTATGAGTGAATCAGTACGCATATTCCTTAAAGCCGGTGAAGAAAAAGAATTACAACAGGGATTTCCCTGGGTTTTTGACAACGAAATAGAAACCGTAAGGCAGGCAAAAGCTTCTGTGCCGTATTCTGAATGTACCGTTCCTGACGGTGAAATTGTTGATGTGTTTTCTAAAGCAGGTGCTTTTGTTTCCTGCGGTGTATTGAATAAAAAGTCCCGCATTGCGCTCAGGCTTTTGGGAAACGTTCATGCTGAAGAATTCAGGGTGAATACAAAAAAACTTATTTCAGAACGTGTACGGAATGCCGTAAATATCCGCCGTCTTTTGTTTTCTGAAACAGACTCCTACAGGCTTATCTTTGGCGAGGCGGATTTTATTCCGGGCCTTGTTGCAGAGCGTTTTTATTCAAGGGGAAAGGTTTATATTGTTGTTCAGTTTCTGTCGCTTTCGTGTGAAATTTTCAGGAATGAAATTATTGACTCCATAAAGAATGCCTGTTCTCCTGATGCAATTTATGAACGGAGTGATGCTTCAGTCCGCGAAAAAGAAGGGCTTGAGCAGAGGTCCGGCTGGATTTTTAATTCAGGTGATGAAGTAATTCAGATTGAAGAAAACGGAATCAAACTCGAAGTTGACATTGCTCACGGACAGAAAACAGGTTATTTTTTAGACCAGAAGTTTAACCGCATGCAGATCAGAAAATTCTGTAAAGGAAAACGTGTCCTCGACACTTTTACGCATACGGGCGCTTTCGGCTTAAATGCCGCAGCAGGCGGTGCACGTGAAGTAATCAGCTGCGACATAAGCGAAGAAGCCGTAAACATGGTTAAGCGCAATATTGAATTAAACGGCGCATCTTCAAAAATGACTTCTGTTTGTGCCGATGTTTTTGACCTTTTAAAAAAGTATGAAACTGACGGCGAAAAATTTGACGTAATAATTCTTGACCCGCCGGCTTTTACAAAAAGTGCAAAAATGATTCAAAAGGCTTACGGCGGTTATAAAGAAATAAACCTGCGTGCAATGCGTATTCTTAATGAAGGCGGAATCCTTATTACCTGTTCATGCTCACATTATTTTGATCAGGAAGTTTTTTATCCTATGCTTGTACATGCAGCAAAAGATGCGCACAGAAGCGTTCAGATTCTTGAAAAGCGCGGCGCTGCTCCGGATCATCCTGTTCTTCTGGGATACCCGCAGAGCGAATATTTAAAGTGCGCAATATGCAGGGTTTTATAGAATGAGCGGAAGTTCAAAAATCAACTGTGTAGTTCTTTTGGGACCGACTGCTGTAGGAAAAACTTCACTCGGCGTAAGGCTTGCTGATTCATTCGGCTGGGAAATTATCAGCGCAGATTCACGTCAGGTTTATAAAGACCTTGATATTGGAAGCGGAAAAGATTTAAAGGAATATACCGTTACAAAAACTGATGCTGACGGAAATTCCGTGCAGAAACAAATTCCGTATCACCTGATTGATGTTGCTGATTTAAAAGATGAATACAACGTTTTTAATTATCAGAGTGATTTTTATAATATTTTCCGCAGGCTTGAATCTGAGAAAAAAACAGCTTTTGTTGTCGGCGGAACAGGAATGTATCTTGATTCAGTAATACGCGGCTATGATTTTGTTCCAGTTGAAGAAAACGCAGGACTCAGAAAAGAACTTGCTTCAAAATCCCTTGAAGAACTTGCACAGATGCTTCTTGAATTAAAGCCTGACCTTCATAATAAAAGCGATCTTTTAATCCGCGAAAGGGTGGTCCGCGCTATTGAAATTGAGCTTTTTATGAAAAGCCATGAATGTGAAGAATTAAGAAAAACTCTTCCCGTGCGTCCTCAGATAAACAGTCTTGTTCTTGGCACTACAATTGACAGGGATGAACTTCATAAGAACACAAAAAAAAGGCTTCTTGAACGTATTGACGAAGGCATGATAGAAGAAGTTGAAACCCTTCATAAAAACGGTGTTTCCTGGGAACGGCTTTATAAACTCGGACTTGAATACAGGTTTGTAAGTGAATATTTACAGGGAAAAGCCGGCACTAAAGAAGAAATGATTCTTCATTTGAATCATGCAATAAATCAGTTTGCAAAACGTCAGGAAACCTGGTTCCGCGGTATGGAAAAAAAAGGCGTCACAATCCACTGGCTTCCGAAAGTTCCGGATAAACAGTTAAGATTTGACGCCGCCTGCAAAATTTTATTGGAAAACGGAATTAAACTTCCGTAAGATTATGCCCCTAATGCAACTTCTTCAGGATTAGCAATCTTTGTAAGGTAGCCTGTGCGGATGCATGTGTCAAAAAGTGATTTTGAAATAAAATCATTTGTAACTTCATTGTAGCCGTCTTTATCGCGTACAATGCGGACTGCATATCCGTCTTCTGTTTCCCTTACGATTGTAAGATAGTCAGTGGCTTTTCCTATGCTTTTTAATGTGTAACTTTCCATAGCACTGCGCTCCTTTTTCATATAAAGGTCTTTTGCTTCTTACTGTTATTTTCGGAATCTGAAAAAAAATGTTTAGTATTTTTGCATCAGTTTGATGAATATAACTGGTCATTGGCGCTGCGCCACACTTGTACGCACCTGCTGCAAGTGTGTGTCGAGATGACTGGTCATTGAACTTGTCGAAATGACTGGTCATTGAGTTTGTCGAAATGACCTATTATACTGTATGTGACGCTTTGCCGCCGCATATAGTTTCAGGAGGTTTCATGATTTTTGACAGCCACGTTCATCTTACTGAGTGCCTTAATTTTTTTGATGAATCAGAACTTTTTCCTTCTGAAGACTATGCTGCGCTTTCTTTTGTTTTTTCAAATGAAGAACTCAATCTCTTAAAAGACTTAAAGGAACGTTCATCAAAAAAAATTCTCTGTGCAGCTGCCGTTCATCCTCTGTGCTGTAAAAATCCTGATTTTAGTTTTATTGAAGATGCACTATATAAAAATGAACTTGACTGCATCGGCGAAACTGGTTTTGATTTTTTTGATGATAAAAAAAGAAGTCTGCTCGAAGATCAGAAAAAAAGTTTTTCTTACTGTCTTTCGCTTGCCTTAAAACATAAAAAGGGCGTGAGCATTCATGAGAGGCGTGCGCTCGACATGATTTTTCCTTATATGTCTGAATTAAAAAAACTTCCGTTTGTAATTTTTCATGGATTTTCACATACAGCTGTTGAAGCAGAATCACTTTTAAAAAAAGGCCTTAATGCGTATTTTTCAGTCGGAAAAAATCTCTTAAAAGAAGGAAACAGAAAAAACATTGACTGCATAAAAAAACTTCCGCTTGAAAGAATTTTTCTTGAAACCGATGCACCGTTTATGACCTTAAAAAATCAGAAGGCTTCCTCTCCGTCTGAAATTCTTGACGTTTATAAAAAATGCGCAGAACTTCTTAATATTCCGCTTAAAGAACTTGAAGCTTCTCTTTACGAAAATTACCTGTACTGCTTTGAATTTCTTAAGACGTCTACGATGTGAGAACCTGCGCCCAGTAATTCCGGCCTTGTGCTTGTTTTTTTCTGATATTCAACAAAAAGAGCAAAGGTTTCTTCGTCCATTGCATTAAGTTCGCGCCGCATGTAATCGGAAGCTCCGTCGGGAGAGAAAGTCAGTACGCGTTCAAGTCCTGCGCTTTGCGCAAGAGAAGCGGCATCTTCAAGCCTTATGTATGAGTAAAGTTCTCCTTCGGTGTCGGCACACTTAAAGTCTTCAGAAACTGTTTTTTCTTTAATGCAGTCATGAATTTTATTTTTTTCAAAGCAGTATTTTAAGACTGCATATTCGTTCATAAGATGAGCGCAGAAAATAAGTCCGTCTTTTTTTGTTACGCGGCTGGCTTCTTTTAATGCTGTAAGCTTGTCCTTTCCGTGAAGATGATAAAGCGGCCCGAACATTATGGTTGCATCAAAACTGTCATCAGGAAGCATTTTTAAGTTTCTTGCATCTGAATTAAAACATTTTATGTTTTTATGAAGTGCGCGTATCTGATCAAAGTTTTTCTTAACAAGTTCAACGGCAGTAACGTCGTAGCCGCGGTTAAAAAGTTCAAGGCTGTATCTTCCGGTTCCGGCTCCAAGATCAAGAATCTTTTCTGCTTTTTCTTCCTTAAGGAGACTTAAAATATGAAACAGTGAAACTTCAAATTCTACGCGGCCGTGTCTTGTTGTAAGCCTGTGTGATTCATCAAATTTATTGTAGTATTTTTCAATTTCAGTCATTCAGCATTCCTTTAATAAAGGTGCACAATTCTTCGTAATCAGATGCAAAATTACGTTTTGCAGTTTCATAGTCTCCGCTGCTTTTTTTACGCAGAATGTCTTCAAGAATCTGCCCTGAAAATGCCGTTTTTTTTGCGCAGAGCTGGCGTGCAGCTCCCTTAAAATAATGAACATAACCTGCAGCATTTTCAGGATTTTCAGCCTTAAGGGAGTCAAGTTCATCCAGAGAAAAATGCCTGTCGTTTACATAAGAGACAAGAAGTTCATTTAAGAGCTCTTTTTCGCCCGCAACAAGTTCAAGCGCTTCGTTTATATCAACAATTTCCATTTTATCAGTGTAGTACAAAAAAAAGGAATTTGCTATAATCTCATCCATGGAAAAATTCAGGAAAATTGTTTTTGTAAATTTTATTTGCTGCGTGATTTTTACGCTGCTTATGCTATACGCAAAGCTCGACATTTCTTTACTTGCATTTCCTCTTGCCGCTGCATTTACTGCACTGTTTTTTTATTTTGTAATGATTCCGCTTGTAAAAAAGCAGGATATATCAGGACTTTCCGTTATAAGGCGTTTTTTTCAATATGAACCGTTTGTAATGATTGCATCATTTGTAATTCAGCGTTCCGGCAGTGAAGGCCGTCCTTATATTTTTGACCTTATCTGTGTAATCGTATGGATTGTACTTACGGCACTTTCATTTGTAATTCTTTATATGATAAATGAAAAAAGAATTGTCCGCCTGAGTCCTGTCTGGGAACATTTTATAAAGAACAGGACTGTTCAAAAACGGAACGGTCTTAACAGAATTGTTTTTGAAATTTTAGACTGGATTGATGCAATTGTTCAGGCTGTCTTTACGATTATTCTTCTTAATATTTTTCTTTTTCAGCTTTATGAAATTCCTTCCGAAAGCATGGTTCCTACGTTTCTTATAAAAGACCGCGTTCTTGTATTTAAGACTCTGTCCGGTCCGCGGTTTCCTTTAAGTGACGTTGGACTTCCTTATCTTGAAGATTATGACAGGGGAGATATTGTTGTATTCAGAAATCCTCATTATAAAAATGATCATCAGAGTGAAGTAAAAACTTTTTTAAGTCAGTTTGTACTTATGAGTACGCTGACACTTGTGAATATAAATACTGATGAAAACGGAGTTGTAAAGGCAGATCCTCTTGTAAAGAGAGTTACGGGACTTCCGGGTGAACAGCTGATGATGGTTGACGGAAATCTTTATGCGCGTACAAAAAATTCTTCTGACTTTAAACTTGTAAAGGAAGATTCATCCTGGGCTGCATGGGGACTTTCTTCGTGCCCTGAAACTTATGATTTAAGAAATCAAAAACTCAATGTAGAACTTCTTCCTGTTTCAGGAATTCTGCGGCATGAAGTTTTTGCTGCAGGGAATAAAAATCCAAATGCCTATCTTTCTGTAAAAGATGCCGTTGATTATGAACGCGAAAAAGAAGAAGAAACCTTACGGATTGAAGAATTAAGACGGACGTTAAATTTAAGTGATGCGGCTTCAGAGTGTAAAAAACTTGCAGAAGAATTTTCAAAATACGCAAAAGGAAAAAGCGTAAGCGGTTCTTCTTATTCTTCTTTATATGACATGAACTCTTTTACTGCAGGATATTTTTATTCTGACATTGAAAACATAAGCGAAAAACTTCTTCATGCAGACGGAGGAAGTCAGTGGTTTTACGAGTTTATAAACTCCTGGTATAAAAATCTTGATGATCTTTCATCATATAAAAATGACGGAAGCGTTACAGGCTCTTCTCTTGTAAACGGAAACCTTTATGATGACTGCTGTTTCAGACTGAATGTAATGATGAAACTCTACGGAGCAAGAATTGTTGTGCGCGAAGCAGAACTTCTTTCTCAGGGAATCTCAAGAACCAGATGGGCTTCTGATCCTGTAAGAATAGAAGCTCTTTCTAATATTCACGCAACCCGTGATTATATTTTAAGAATGAATCAGCGTAACATGGGAATTTTCCCTGCAAATAATAAAGACGGAAGTGCCTCTTATATTCCTGACGGAAACTATTTTATGATGGGAGACAACCGCTATAATTCACTTGATATGAGACATTCATATAATTTAAGGCATGAAAAACTTACTGCTTTTGATGAATATTCTTTAATTTACGAATCAAATATGGCTCCTCAGTATGTTCCTCAAAAATCAATACTCGGAAAAGCCGGCTTCAGGTTCTGGCCGCTCGGAAGAATCGGAACACCTGAATAATTTTATAAGGAAACTAAAATGCTTTTTGCAGTTGATATTGGTAATACAAATGTTGTACTTGCTGTTTTTGACGGCGATAAAATCGTAACACAATGGCGTGTTGCAACTGATACGCGCAGAACCGGAGATGAATATTCTTCGATTATTCTCATGCTTGCACGGGACGCAGGCATTGATTTGGGAAAATTTGACCGCGCAATAATTTCTTCGGTTGTACCGGCTCTTATAGGTCCGTTTGTAATTGTGTGTCAGCGCGTGTGCCGTGTTCAGCCGATTGTAATTACTTCTTCAATGGCAATGAGCGGAATACTTCCGGTATATCTTTCTGAAAACTCAACGCGCGAGCTTGGAACGGACCTTTTGTGTAATGCCGTTGCTGCGCGAAAACTTTTTGGAGCAAAGCCTTCTATTGCTGTTGATTTTGGCACGGCTCTTACTTTAACCGTTACTTCTTCCAATGGCGAAATCTTAGGCGGAACCATAAGCCCCGGACTTGGAACTGCCGTAAAGGCTCTTGCTACGAGTGCAGCTCAGCTTTCTTTTGTACCTCTTGAAACACCGCCTAATATAATCGGCGCTACAACAAAAGATGCAATTCAGGCTGGTGTTGTTTTAGGATATAAGGGGCTTGTTGAATCTCTTGTAAAGGGTGTTAAAGAAGAACTTGCGCACCGTGGTGAAAATATTTCTGACGTGTGTGTTGTTGCAACGGGCGGACTCAATTCTGTTTTAAAGCCAATAACGGAGTGCTTTACGACAGTCGATAAGGATCTTACCGTAAAGGGACTCCGTCTTATAAGTGAATGTCTTGAACGCTAGAAAGGAAGCTTTATTTTTCCGGAAACTTTGTCCGTAACTTTACCGGCTTTGCTTGAATCAAGTCCGGCTTTTTCAAGGGCAGAGCCAGCGGCTTCAGTTGCCTTGGCTTTTGCTTTTCCTGCTATTTTATCTTCAAGTTCCTTTTTCTTTGCATCAAGTTTTTTCTGTATGTCAGAAAGGCTTGCTTCCTGAAGGTTTATTTCATCCTGAATACCAAGGAATTCCTTTGCTTTTAATACTGCATCTGAATTAGAAGCATTTATTTTTTCGTTAAGCTTTTCCATTACTTTATTTTTGGCATCGCTTACGGCTTCTCCTGCTGCAGCCATAAAGGCTTTTTCAAACTGAGAGGCAAGGTTTCCGTCAATATCCAGTATGAGTCCGCCCTCTGTTGTAAATCCTGCTTTTACGCCGAGTTCAACATTTTTAATGGAAGCAAGGGCTGCCTTATAATATTTTGTAGCAAGTTCATTAGAAAATCCTTCAGAAGTAAGAACGGCCGGATTCACTCCTACTGTACCTGAAACACTAATGCCGTCAGAATCTCCTGTTGCAGTAAATGAAAGTGCTGCATTTCCTTCAATGCTTGGAATGCCGGCTCCTGAAGCAATTTTTTCACCGTCAATATTAGCCGTAAAGCCTTTTCCCGTATATGCTGCAGCAAGAAGAGGTTCTGAAGTTGTGCTTCTTGCATCAATCGTAAGTTTTCCTGAATGACTGATTGCTCCTGAAGTAAACTTAGCATCTGCAGTTACGGGCTTATTTCTTACGTCCGGGTCGCTTGAAAGTTCAAGAATCTTTCCTTCAAAATCAGGACCGGAAGCGTAAACTCTTTCTATAAGAAAGCCCGGATACTCAGAAGAGTACCAGTAAGTGGTGCCTTCCATGCGCTTTCTTTTTGACTCCTGCTTTTCTTTTACAGGTTCTGCGGTCTTGCTTTTTGAGGCAGAAGTACGTTTCATTTCGAGAGCGTAGTCGAGAAGTTCTTTTGCATATGGATAGTATTTTCCGAGCATGTTATAGCCCACGGTGTTTACGGCATTGTTTAAGAGTGCAGAAGGATTTGAAACCGTGCCTATAAGAGAGCCTGCTTTTTCTTTTATAAAAGCCTGATCTTGTGATACAGCGTCAGAAAGCGATTTTGAAAGTGACGTTACGGAAGAAGAATCTTTTTTTACATCTTCTGTTACCGTGCTAAAAGATTTTTTAAGTGAATCAGCCTGCTTAAGGGCACTGTTAATTTTTGCAATTGCATCTTTTGCTTTTGCAAGGTCACTTATTGAATCAGTTTTTATTTCCTGAAGTTCCTTTACGGAAACGCTGAATTCATCAACCTGTTTTTTGAGTTCCTGAGGCTTTTCTTTCCATTTAGAACTCATCTGTTCTGCTGATTCCTTTAAAACTTTTGCGGCTTCAGGAGTTTTAAGCTGCGACTTAAGGTTTTCTGCAATGCTTTCTGCATCACTTCCGCCCACAAGTGATTGTGCCTGAGCCTTTAATTCTTCAAGGGCTTTTTCTGAGCGTTCCTTAAGTTCCTTTGTAAAAGCACTGTCTCCCGAAGAAAGTTCTTTTTTCTTTTCAGGAAGGGCACAGCTTTCTGTTCTTTCCGTACCGAATTTCATTCCGGAACATTCGATATTCTGGCAGACAAATTTTCCGCGCAGAAGCTGCGTAAGGTTAAAGTTGAGTTCAATTTTTTCAGCTTCAAAAAGATTTTTAAAATCGTCGTCCTTGTTTCCTATCTGAATGTTTTTTACCGTAAGCGAAGCTCCGAGAATCTCAAGGTTTACGGATTCAATGTCAGTTTTTGCACCGAAGATTCCTTCGCATGCAGCTTTAATTCCTTTTTTTGCAAGCGGGTTCTTGAACGTAATTACTACAATAACAAAAGCTGCAAGGGCACATACAACGGCTGCAAACGGGAGAAGGGCAAAGCGGAACTTTGCATTGTTTTTTATATCCTTTGCAATAGCCTTATATTTTTTTATCTGGGCTTTTGTAAAAGTTTTATCCTGCGGAATTGAAAGTCGGTCAGGATATTTTTGAGATGCACCTTTTTCAAAGAGTTTTGAAATTTCATTTTTGTCGCTCTCTATGTAAAGGCGGTCAATTATTTTTTTAGAAAACTTTTTTTCTTCGTAGGCTTTTTTTAAGAGGCCAGGAAGTTTTTTTCTGGAATATGTTTTTTCAGTTTTTGTTTTTTTAAGTTTTTTTTCTTTTTCTGCCATTTCAGTCCCCCATAAATGATGCAATCTTCTCGATGAGAGGAATCTGCTTTACGATTTTTACAATTTTAGAGTTCCGTACTTTTTCTGCAAGGTATTTTCTCCACATAAAAATGCACACTCGTGCAAGCGCGTAAAAAGGAATGTATGCCACAAGAGAAAAAACAAGGCTTCCCATAACTATGCTGTTGTGGAACTTTGTAAAGGCAACGAACGGAATTTCCTGCAGAAATGCTATTGCAGGAATAAGCGTTTCGCGCGTTAAAATCCAGTTTCCTATATCATTGAATACAGGATCTAGAAGCGGCGCAATAAGTGAGCCGATTATGATTGTGAGGGAAAAACATGCCCTCTGTATTCTTATAAACATGATGAAGATAAAAAGAATGTACCACAGAAGGTTGTTTTTAGGCAGAAAGCCCAGCAGCATTCCGCAGGCAAAAGCGTGTGCTATAGAACCTGGATGTGTATTTGAGCTGAGCGCGTTAATAAGTTTTAATAAAGGCTTCAACATAATAGAATAATTTTAACATAGACTGCCTGTTTTTTCCATTGAAAATTATGTAAGAAAATCATTATAATTTTGACATGCTTATTAACACCGGCGGACGGACAGATATAGTTCACTTTTACACACCTTGGCTTTTAGACAGGTTTAAAAAAGGTTATGTTTACGTGCGTAACCCCCTGTACCCTGAAAACGTTACGCGCTTTGAACTTAATCCGTCTGTTGTTGACTGCGTGCTTTTCTGTTCAAAAAACTATGCGCCGATTCTTCCGCGACTTACTGAAATTACTGATAAATTTGCATCATATTTTTTTTATACGATTACGGCTTACGGGCGAGATGTTGAACCTTTTGTTCCTGATATTGATACTTCAATCGATACGCTTATAAAACTTGAAAAAATCGTCGGAAAGGAACGCATTGCGTGGAGATATGATCCGGTTTTACTTACAAAGCATTACACGATTCAGCAGCATCTTATAACTTTTGAACACATGGCAGCACGGCTTTCAGGTCATGTTTCAAAGTGCATATTCAGTTTTGTAGAACTTTACAAAAAGACTCGCATTAATTTTCCTGAACTTGAAGAAATGACTGATGACCAGAAACTTTCTCTTGCACGCGGTCTTGCAGAAATTGCACGGAAGTACCGCATTCCGATTCAAAGCTGTGCTTTAAAAGAAGACTGGTCAATTTTCGGAATACAAAAACAGGGCTGTATAACTTTAACAACGCTGTCTCATGCAAACTCTCTTTCTTTCAGGGACTTAAAACATACGGGAATGAGAAAAAACTGCCTCTGCATGAAAAGTTCA
>JAEEGL015109647.1_pt1 | contig 11296 bp, 12 predicted proteins | sample 9134231 | NCBI WGS metagenome assembly JAEEGL01 (sample SAMN16246548, study PRJNA631951) | gut metagenome | biome: gut microbiome; feature: rumen; material: fiber-attached | host: Bos | place: Iran: Karaj | collected 2018-10
CAGCTGCCGCTTGCGCCTTTGCGGGGATCGTGCTCCTTGGTTCCGCGCTTTGTGTTTTGACGTACCGGCGGCGGGACCTGCAATAGACAAAAGCCGAAAGAAAAAGGAGACAACCTATGGACGTATTGTTTTGTGGTTTGCGGTTTGATTTTGCAGAAAAATGAGTTCAAGTAAACAATAGGAAGATAACGATAGAGATTTGGAGGTGTTCCCATGAAAAAGGAACTGTTTGGCGTTTGGACCTATGCCCCGCTGGGGCTGGTGGTGCTCTGCTGGGTCGCAAATTCAGTGGGGATGCGAGAGTGGCGCATAGGTATCCTGGCGCTGTTGGTGCTCGCCTGGCTGCTCTGCCGGGTGATCTGGGTCTATGCGAGGCAGATGCATGCGGCCTATCGGCGGCTGCGGGAGGAACGCATCCTCAAGCAGAACCGCACCGATGAATCAACGGACTATTTGGAGCGCGGCTATGACACGACCGGCAATCCGTCCTCAAAGCGCGACCCGGTCATTGTACCCAAGCAGCACACCATCTACGAATATGGCGGCAACGAGACCCAGGACCTGGACGATGTGGGCGAAACGCTGGCGGTGCACCGCTGTCCCCGGATGATTTGGCTTGTGGTGCTTGTGATCAGCGCTCTGCTGATGATGGTGTCCGCCATGGGAATGGGTTCCTTCTTGGGCACCTACCGGGTGGTGGAGGGGTACAGTCTTGTGCTGCTGGTGCTGCTCTTTGGCGCAGCGGCGTTCTTTGCGGTGGCCCGACTCCACGGGACCCGCGTGGAGGTGTGTGAAAATGCGCTGGTCACCTATCTGACTGACGGCTTTGTGGGGGACATCATCTACTACCGGGGCTTTGTCTGCGTGGAGCTTGAGGGCGATGACCTGGTATTTCTGCGAGAGGATGGCTCGCGGGTCTGGATCCCGGATCGGCAGTGGGATGATATCGCGTCGGTGCTGCCCTACGTGCAGCAGCAAATGGAGGCTTGATCCCATGCATATCGATGACCTTTTTGAGCGGGACGAGGAGCTCGCGCCGTCCGGCGAAACAGGGGAACGCTGGCCGAGACCACGGTTTTTTACCCGCGCTTATGGGGTGTGGCTGGGGATCGTCACGGCGGCGGCGCTGCTTTTCAGTATCCCGAAGGTGATCGGCTCAGAGATGGGCTTTTGGAATGGACTGGGGTATGTGGCGGGAAAGCTGGCGATTGTGCTGGCGCTGTTCCATATCATCTATGCGGCCGTCCAGATCCGGGCGGGCTTTGCCTTCGGCGTCACGCCGCTGAAACCGGTGCATCGGGATGCGGACACACGCGCCGTCTACCGGGATGATATGGCGGAGTTGAGCAGGACCCAACGGGATCTAATGGATCTCTATAAGGGTAAGAACCGCAGCGATTGAGGATAAAGATTGAGGATAAACATGACCGGGGGAGCAGTATGCTCCCCCGGTCAAATCGCCAAAAAACGATCTCGTAACTGCTGTTGATAGAGTAGCGGGGGTGCTCGAGGGGGCAAGGCCCGCCTCGAATCAGATAAACCGCCGACTCAAAAGCCTTGCATTGCAAGGCTTTTGAGAAATGGTGTTTTGCTGACAAGCAAAACGCCCGGCGGAAGGCGCAGTCAAAAAAGTCGCACCAGCGACTTTTTTGACAAGCTGACCGGGGGAGCAGTATGCTTCCCCGGTTTTGCGTCGTTTTACGATTCGGTTTGGCTGCCCAGGAAGCCGGCGGCGGTTTGGGCGAGCTTGTATTCGGTCTCGCCCATGGCCGCGCCGCTGTCGTCGCCCAGAAAGACCACGCAGCCGGTCACGTCTCCGGCGGAAACGATCGGCGCGGCGATCTCAGCCCAGCGTGCGCCGTCGGTGGTAAGGGGCAGCCGCTCACCGCCGTTCTCGCGGTGGTAGATGCGGCGGCTCTCCATAATTTCTTCCAGCCCCTCCGAAACTCGCTTCTCGTAGATTTCCCGGCGGGGCGTTCCGGCGGCTGCGATAACGCTGTCCCGGTCGGTGACCGCCACCGCCGCGCCGGAGGTTTTCGCCAGTGTATCACAGAGCTGCGCGGCGAAGGATGCCAGTTCGCCCATGGGGGAATATTTTTTGAAGATGACCTCGCCGTCCTTCTCTGTGTATATTTCCAGCGTGTCGCCCTCACGAATGTGCATAGTGCGACGGATCTCCTTGGGAATGACGATGCGTCCAAGGTCGTCGATCCTCCGCACGATTCCAGTAGCTTTCATATCGGTAACTCCTTTGCTGTGACCACCGCCGACAGGTTCAGCGGTTGATCATTTCCATGGATAGTCTTTGAAAAAACGACGGATTTATCCAAGGGAACGACTGGAAGGAGAAGAGCAGGGAAAGAAGAGCGTTTCGAGAATTCCTGTTCGCTTTGGACTATGCTGATTTCCAACAATTTTCAAGTTTTTTTCATTCCTCCATTGCACGATCGATTTATATGTGCTATAATATGACAAATTCTGATGGCATACAAAGCCAAATGAAAGGAAGGATTATATGCATCGACTCCTCCACCGAGACAACAAGGCCTTCACCCTGATGGAAATGCTGATTGTCGTGGCAATCATTGCAGTCCTCGTTGCGATCGCGATCCCGATTTTCACTTCCCAGCTCTCCAAAGCACGCCTGGCGACTGACGCGGCAAACCTGCGTACGGCCGAGACTCTTGCCGTTGCGGATATGATGGCAGAGTATCGAGATGTGGCAACTCTTCCGGATAATCTTTCTATACAAGTAACTCCTAATGGCACGCAAATAGCTGAGATGCCGAACGAGTCTTGTGCAGTGTATTATTTCAAGGCGGCGGGCACCGGACTTGAGGTTGCGACGGGTGAAAACGATACTCTGGCATCAATGGGTGATTTCAAAAGTTCTTATGATGATAATTTGACGATTGCAGTTTGTGTAAACGCAAGCGGTGAGATCCTGGCTGCAGGCTGGGTTAAGATCCCAACTACGAATAACGGCGGCTAAGTCTTTTGTTTCGGCCCCGGATGCGGAACAACCGCATCCGGGGATGTTTGCTATCAGTCGCAATACTGTAGTTTGTTATTACATTTGGAGTATGGCCATTTTTATGGGTAAGCGTCTTGGCAGATGAATCGAAAGGGGAAGATAACCATTGCATAATTCCTCGTGTTGTGGTATCATAACAATGGTCTTTTATATGCAACCGAATATGCTTCGTTGAGTTCCAGCGCCTACATTTTTTGCGATACGATCAATTATTTTATCTTGGAAAAATAAAACTCAAACAAAGAGACACGAGGTGTGTTATGAGAGGAATCGTCCTTGCCGGCGGTAGCGGAACACGGCTATATCCGCTGACGATGGTGACAAGCAAACAGTTGTTGCCCATCTATGACAAACCAATGGTCTATTACCCGCTTTCTGTGCTGATGCTCGCCGGTATTCGGGAGATCATGATCATCTCCACGCCCCAGGATCTGCCGAATTTTGAGCGGCTTTTGGGCGATGGAAGCAAGTTCGGCTTGGCATTGTCCTATAAGGTTCAACCCTCGCCGGACGGACTTGCCCAAGCTTTTACTTTAGGTGAGGAATTCATTGGAGATGAAGCCTGCGCCATGGTGCTTGGCGATAATATCTTCTATGGAAATGGACTCAGCGAGGCTCTCCACAAGGCTTTCACCAATGCTGAAAATGGCCGCGCCACCATTTTTGGCTACTATGTGACAGATCCAGAGCGCTTTGGCATTGTAGAGTTCGATGAAGATGGCAAGGTGCTCTCCGTGGAGGAAAAACCTAAACTGCCAAAAAGCAATTACTGTATTACAGGATTATATTTTTATCCCAAGGGTGTGAGTCCCCGGGCGCATCTAGTCAAGCCGTCAGCCCGAGGCGAACTGGAAATCACTACACTCAATGATATGTATCTGCAGGACGGATTGTTGGACGTGCAGCTGCTTGGGCGAGGTTATGCCTGGCTGGATACGGGAACAATGGATTCCTTGGTGGATGCCGCCGATTTTGTACGCACGATTGAGACGCGGCAGAGCAGTCAGATCGCAGCCCTGGAAGAGATCGCGTATCGAAATGGATGGATCAACAAAGTTAAGCTGTTGGAGTCTGCGGCTGCATACGGGAAATCACCCTATGGACAGCATTTGAAGAATGTGGCGGAAGGAAGGATCAAATACTGATGACAATCGGAAATTTTACTTTTACAGAGACTGAAATCCCTGGGGTCTATATTGTTGATACTAAGTGCTACGGCGATGCACGCGGATACTTTATGGAGACCTACAAGAAAAGCGATTTTGATGCGGCGGGTCTCATCTATAACTTTGTGCAGGATAACCAGTCCAGTTCCCGACGGGGCGTTCTCCGAGGGCTGCATTTTCAGAAGACACATCCACAGGCAAAGCTGGTGCGGGTGCTTCAGGGTGAGGTTTTCGACGTTGCAGTCGATCTTCGCCGCGGAAGTGCGACTTATGGAAAATGGGTCGGTGTGTTGCTTTCCAGCGAGAACAAAAAACAGTTTATGATTCCCCGAGGCTTCGCACATGGCTTCTTGGTGATGAGCGAGACGGCAGAATTTGCATACAAGTGCGATGAGCTTTATCACCCGGAGGACGAGGGCGGTGTCCTGTGGAATGATCCGCAGATCAATATTCAATGGCCGGAAGCAGGCGAGATCATTCTCAGTGAAAAGGATAAAAACAATCCTACACTGGCGGAGTGCGGTATGGAGTTTTAAGGAGCAATATCTATGACGATCATTGTGACCGGCGGAGCCGGGTTTATCGGCAGTAATTTCATTTTTTTAGAATTGAACAGGCATCCGGAGGATCGGATCATCTGCCTGGACAAACTGACCTATGCGGGCAACCTCTCCACACTAAAAAACGTGATGGACAAGCCTAATTTCCGGTTTGTAAAGGCGGATATATGTGATCGGGAAGCTGTTTATCGCTTATTTGAGGAAGAGCATCCGGATCTTGTGGTAAACTTTGCAGCAGAGAGCCATGTGGACCGCAGCATCGAAGACCCGGCGATCTTTCTGCAGACGAATATCATCGGAACGTCTGTGCTGATGGATGCCTGCCGCAAGTACGGAATCAAACGTTTTCATCAGGTGGGTACGGACGAAGTTTATGGTGATCTGCCGCTGGATCGTCCGGATCTGTTTTTTACAGAAACAACGCCGCTCCACACCAGCAGCCCGTACAGTTCTTCCAAAGCCGGGGCTGATTTGCTGGTGATGGCCTATCACCGTACCTTTGGACTGCCGGTGACCATCAGCCGTTGTTCCAACAACTACGGTCCCTACCAGTTCCCGGAAAAATTGATCCCGTTGATGATCGCCAATGCGCTGAATGATAAGCCGCTGCCGGTCTATGGCGAAGGATTAAACGTGCGGGACTGGCTGTATGTGGAAGACCACTGCCGGGCCATTGATCTGATCATGCGCGAAGGGCGTGTTGGCGAGGTCTACAACGTGGGTGGCCACAATGAGATGCGCAACATCGACATCGTGAAGATGATCTGTCGGGAGCTCGGCAAACCGGAGAGCCTGATCACTTTTGTCACTGACCGCAAAGGACATGACATGCGCTACGCCATCGACCCGGCAAAGATCTACGATGAGCTGGACTGGCTGCCGGAGACGAAGTTTGCCGACGGTCTGAAGAAGACGATCCAATGGTATCTTGACCACCGCGACTGGTGGGAAGAGATCATTTCCGGGGAATACAAACATTATTACGAGCAAATGTATGGAAACAGATAAACCGTTGTTGTCCATCCTCATGGCGGTCTATGAGCCACGCATGGATTGGCTGAAGGAACAGTTGGATTCTCTCAACGCACAGACTTATCCCAATCTATGCCTTTATATCTGTGATGACTGTTCTCCGACAGTTCCATTCGAACAAATAAAGTCGCTTGTCAACGAGTGTATCACGGCGTTTCCGGTTACCATCGAACGGAATGAAAAGAATCTTGGTTCCAATGGGACCTTTGAGCGGTTGACACAGGAGGCAGAGGGTGAATACTTCGCTTATTGCGATCAGGATGACGTATGGCTTCCGGAGAAGCTGACGGTACTGCAGAAGACCATTGAGCGGGAACAGGCGGAGCTTGTCTGCTCAGATATGTTCATTATTGATGAAACGGGTCGGCGTACAGCGGACAGCATTACAAAAATTCGCCGCCATCACATATTTCGAAGCGGTACCGGTTTGACTGACACATTGTGGTATTCCAATTTCGCTTCCGGCTGTGCACTCCTGATGCGTGCAAAGACAGCAAAAAAGGCGATCCCGTTCAACCCGTATATGTACTATGACCACTATTTGACCTTGTTCAGTGCCAATTGTGGGAACGTGGTTTCGCTTACGATACCGTTGATTTCGCATCGGGAACACGGCGGGAATCAAAGCAGCGTGTTGCAGGGTGTCGTTGACCGGGAGAGCTATGACAGGATTCGTATTGATCGAACAGCGCAGGCGGTCATCTGGCTGGAAGAAAACTTCCCGGCGGACGAAAAGTTGAAGGAAACGCTCACACAGGGGCGGCAATGGATGGAAGCCAGGCGGGATTACGCAAAAGGAAATCGAGAATGTCGGAAAGTAATTTGGATGTACCGCAGGTATTCACCGATGGCTTCCCTATTTGAGATCATGATCCCGTATATGCCGACTTTTTTATTCCGGATTTGTTTGTGGCTGAGCAAAAACAATCTGATTTAAAGGTGATCAAATGAAGGTGTTGATAACCGGTGTCAACGGTCAGTTGGGACACGATGTAATCAACGAGCTGAACAAGCGGGGTCATCATGTGCCAGATTGTACATTCTGTAAATTGTTTTTCAAGTTTGGATAGACGCGAAAGACTTTGCATCCTAAAGCTTTTTTGGAGGAAACAAAGTGAAGAGAGCAGGCATTTACTTTTTTTATGACAAGGACGGCGTAGTGGATCGTTATGTGCCATACGCAATCCGGGAACTTCGGAAAGTCATCGATTATGTCGTTGTTGTGGTCAACGGGAAATTGACTCCAGAAGGCAGGAACGCACTTGTTTCCGCCTCTGATGACATGTTTGTACGTGAGAATGAAGGTTTCGATGCCTGGGCATATAAGGACGGAATTGATTACATCGGGTGGAAAGAGTTAAAAGAGTATGATGAACTAGTGCTGACAAACTTTACCCTGTTTGGTCCGGTATTTCCACTTCAAGAATTGTTTGATCTTATGGAAAATGACCCGTGCGATTTCTGGGGCCTGTTCATGTCCTATGAGAATCAGTCTACAAAAACATGGGGAACAATCCCGTTAAAGTGGAAATATAAACCGGATGCGCTTGCTACCAGTTTTCAGGTTTTCCGATCCAATGTTCTGCATAGCGCTGAGTTTAGACGGCATTGGGACACACTGCCGGTAATCAATGACTATTATGAAAGCGGCGTTTATAATGAGATGCAGCTGACTCAGATGCTACATGATTCAGGTTTTACAATGTCGATAGTATGCCCCGATAGTTTTCGGGACGATTATCAAAATCCGACAGTGAATGGCGCTTTCGATGCTGTAACAAAGTACCGCATTCCCTTGATCCGCAGAAAAGCTTTTTACGATCAAAATGGTTCACTTGATTATTATACTGATACTCCACGGAAGCTTCTCCGCTATATCTCAGAGGAGACAACTTACGATACGGATTTGATTTGGGAAAACCTTTTGCGCACAACAAGTCTTTATGATCTAAAAAATTGGATGAACTTAAACGCTATTCTGCCAGTAACGTATTTTGGTGAAAAACAGGACAATATTAGGATAGCGGTTTTTTTCCATGTTCGGAGCATAGAGTATACGAAATACAGACTGAAATATCTTTACGCTTTTCCCGTCGGCACGGATTTCTATTTCTCGGTGACTGCGGAAGAAATGAAAGATCAGCTATTTGCCGAGTTGGGTCAATTAATGGAATGCCGACGCGTGGAATGCCGTCTTACAGATGGAGATCTGGAGGAGATGGGAGCGTTTTTGACCACTTTTCGGGATGTTGTACTCGAGCAGGATTACGAACTCATTTGCCTGATGCACGACCGTTTTCAGAATGAAGAAGAGGCAGGAACACGATCGGTGGAACATGCTTTTTCGGAGACTTGTTATGAGAATGTGGCAGCAAACGAGGCATATATACGTAACATTGTGGATCTGTTTCGCCAGCAACCTCGATTGGGTATTGCAACACCGCCTCCGCCGCGCAACGCACAGTATTATAGGATGATCGGAGGTGCTTGGTATAGTGACGTCCGCAATGTGACCAAACTGTTGCAAGATCTAGAAGTGAGTATTCCCCTTCAATCAGGAAAGCCTCCAACAGCACCTTATGGTCGGATTTTTTGGTTTCGCCCTGCGGCGCTTATGCCGCTGTTTCTTATGGAGTGGAATCCTGGCGAATTTATCCCTATGATTTCGGGAAAGTACGGAAAAACAGCGGAAACGATCACAACAGCCAGCGTTTTTGTGGCGCAGAGTGAAGGATACTTTCCTATGGTGGTCATGAACAATGAGTATGCAGAGCAAGAGCTGATGGTTATGACGGACATTGCACATACGTACATTGACATGACAATCAAGTATATCCGCCCAAGGCCCAACTTGAAAGCTGCCACGAGCCGTTTTACGAGTCGCTTTAATGAGCACGAGAAAAATATCAAGAATCTGAACGAGAAAAAGAAACACGGAGGCTTAAAAGAATTTATCCGAGGTGTATGCCCGATCGGATTTTGGAACTTACTCCGACGTATGAAATGTACAATCAAAGGAGAAAACTACATAGAACCATATGTACCGCGCAGTGTTCCAAAGACCGTAATTCGCGCCTGTATGCCCCGCTAGTTGTGGAATTACCTGCGGCGGAAGAAATGTGAGAGACTTGGCCAAGAATATCAAGAGAACTAACCTGCCCTGCGGAAGAGCTTCCTGCGGCCGGACCGGGGGCTAAGAGGAGAAGAAACGATGATTGTACCATTTGTTTTCAGCATGACCACATTTCGGGAGGCTCCATATCTTTGGTGGTTCTACAAAGGATTGGATTATGCCAAACGAACGCATTCTGCCATCATTGCGCAGGAGATTTATTGCCGTACTCCGCCTTCCGAGTTTGCAAAGCGTGGGCGATCGGAGGCGTACGACAAACAACGCATGAAAACGATGTTCGATTTTGATCTTCCAAAGAACAGAGATTTGAAAACCGAGAGGATCTATTCAATTCCGGATGCTGTCTTAGAACCTATCATTCGAGAAAAGGGTTCAATCACAGGTGCAGCGTGTTATCTGTTGGGAAATGCAGATCCACAGTTTTGCGATTTCTTGAGCGGACTAATAGATCGGATAGAACGAGAATGCGGATCAATAGATGCATTCATGACTTTAGTGGAAAACCCGTCTCTGACAATGGTAGCTGAAGCCCGAGGAATCCCGGTGATTCATATCGAAATGGGTTGTCTTAGGCAGCCGTCCTATCTTAACACCGCTTTCTGGGATCTGGAAGGACTGAATGGCGGAAAAACCGTAGAGAAACGATGGGAACGCTTCCGCAGTGAACAAGGAATCCCGATTTTCAGCAAGCAGGAATGCCTTGCTGTTCTGCTTCGAGATGATAAGCTGGCAATGTTAAAGCATTATCATCGCCGTCCTAAAAAAAAGATCGGTGTACTGCTTGGCTATACCACATATGAATTGATCACTTATACCACGCAATTGAATGATTCAGAACTGCTATACCGGCTTCAGAAAAAATATGGTATGGAGAATATGTTGATCCGAAAGCACCCCGGAGATCCTTACGGCGGACAATATCCGCTTTATGCCAACGCGATGGATAGAGCGGGGAGAACCAGCATGGATTTTTTCCTTGACTGCGATACGATCGTTTCCTTGCTTTCGGGAGGCGCAATTGAAGCGATGCTTTTGGACAGAAAAGCTGTGACAGTTTTGCCTAGTCCAGCGTACTTTCCCTCGGGACATGAGATCGAGGGTCCTGGAAAATGTCCGGATGACAAGTTCCTCAGCTTTTTCGTTTTCGGTTACCTAATCCCGCTGGAGCTGATGCTAGATACAGAATATATCCTATGGCGTCTATCCGACCCCTCAGAGTCGGAGATTTATCGGAGACATCTGGAATTCTATTTTGAAAAAAAGAGGATTCCGTTGGAAATGATAAATGGCAAGCCAGGAAACCGGCTGCATAAGCTTATGAGCATTCAGAGCAAATAAAATGGAAGGAGCAGACGAATGAATCTGTTCATAACCGGGGGAAACGGACAACTGGGTTCAGAACTAAAACGGCAGTTGCAGTTGGGGAGTTCGGTCCTTGGAAGTATCCCACCGGAATACCGAGATGCAACGCTATTAGCACCGACGCACAGGGAATTGGATATTTGCGATGAGGCATCAGTCAAAAAAGCCATCCGCTGTTTCCACCCTGGAATTGTGGTGCACTGTGCTGCTATCACGGATGTCAACGGCAGCGAGTCATATCCGGAACTCGTAAAAAAGGTTAACGGACAAGCGGTCCGCTACATTGCCGAAGCATGTGATCAGGTTGGCGCGAAGTTGGTTTACATTTCAACCGACTATGTTTTTTCCGGAGAAAAAGGAACCCCTTACCGGGAAGACGATGTCTGCGATCCCAGAACAGCCTATGGGAAGGGAAAGCTGCTGGGAGAATTGAATGCCGTGCGCTACTGCCAGCGAACATTTGTGGTCCGCAGCGCTTGGCTATACAGTCGCTACAGGAATAATTTCGTAAAGACGATCCTTAATAAATCGAAAGGAACCGATGAAATAAAGGTCGTTAACGATCAGTATGGCAACCCAACAAATGCTGAAGACTTAGTTTGGCATCTGCTGAAGCTTGCGGCCACAGATCAATATGGGACCTATCACTGCACGGGGAAAGGCATATGCAGTTGGTTTGATTTTGCACAAGCGATCGTGGAGGAAGCAGGTATCGATTGCAGGGTGCTTCCTTGTACCTCAAAGGACTATCCGCAGGCCGCCATCCGTCCAGCCTACTCCGCACTGGATCATAGCCGCCTTGAAGCCGCGATTGGCGATGAAATGCGGCCGTGGCGAGAGGCGTTGAAAGACTTTATCCATTCATACAGCATAATGGAGGAAGAGAAATGAGCGTGGTATTGGTTACGGGGGCAGGAGGCTACATCGGACGTTATGTGGTTTCTGCACTGATAGAACAAGGTCATCAAGTGATAGCAGCGGACATCAGCAACCATAATGTTGATCCCAG
>JAEEGL016116962.1_pt1 | contig 11296 bp, 5 predicted proteins | sample 9134231 | NCBI WGS metagenome assembly JAEEGL01 (sample SAMN16246548, study PRJNA631951) | gut metagenome | biome: gut microbiome; feature: rumen; material: fiber-attached | host: Bos | place: Iran: Karaj | collected 2018-10
CAGGGATACGAGGTTGGGAAGTCCTCTCTTTTCTGCTTCCTTAACCCACTCCTCGGTATATCCGTTTCCGTTAAAGAGAACTCTCTTATGTTCAGAAAGTGTCTCTTTCAGCACTTCCATGATCTTATCCGTAAGCTTGTCGCTGTCAGTTCCCTCAAGCTTGTCGCTTATCTTCTTTAATTCCTCTGCAACAGCGGTGTTCAGCACGATATTTGCATTTGCAACGGATACGGAAGAACCGGGCATACGGAACTCGAATTTATTTCCCGTAAATGCGAAGGGTGAAGTCCTGTTCCTGTCTGTGTTGTCCTTGGTGATATGGGGCAGCACCTGGGCTCCCATCTCCATCTGAACCTTTCCGGAACCCTCATAAGCATTGCCTTCTTCAACTCCCTTAAGGACTTCTGCCAGCTCATCACCGACGAAGATGGAGATGATGGCAGGAGGTGCCTCGTTTCCGCCAAGCCTGTGGTCGTTACCGGCAGATGCCACGGAAAGCCTGAGTAAAGGTGCATACTCATCAACCGCTGCAATTACTGCCATAAGGAATACTAAGAAGGGCAGGTTCTCTCCGGGATGCTTTCCGGGATCCAGCAGGTTTAATCCGGTGTCGGTGCATACTGACCAGTTGTTGTGCTTTCCGGATCCGTTAATACCTTCAAAAGGCTTCTCATGCAGGAGGCAGGCGTAATTATGTTTGTCCGCAACCTTCTTCATGACCTCCATGGTGAGCTGGTTATGATCTACCGCCACATTTGCGGTCTCAAATACCGGTGCCAGCTCGTGCTGTGAAGGAGCTACTTCGTTATGCTTTGTCTTTACCGGGATCCCCAGCTTCCAGAGTTCCTCGTCCAGGTCATGCATAAATGCTGATACCTTGGGCTTGATGACTCCGAAGTAGTGATCTTCCATTTCCTGTCCCTTGGTGGCGGGAGCTCCGATAAGTGTCCTTCCCGTGAAAAGGAGATCCTTTCTCTGCTTGTAATATGCCTTGTCGATAAGGAAGTATTCCTGCTCTGAACCGATGGTGGTATTAACTCTCTTAACTCCCTCTACTCCAAGGATCTTAAGTACCTTCATGGCCTCTTTTGAAAGGGCCTCCATGGAACGAAGGAGAGGTGTCTTCTTATCAAGGGCTTCCCCGCCGTATGAACAGAAGGCTGTGGGGATATAGAGTGATCCGTCCTTAATGAATGCAGGTGAAGAAGGATCCCAGGCCGTGTAGCCCCTGGCTTCAAAGGTTGCCCTGAGTCCCCCTGAAGGGAAGCTTGATGCATCAGGCTCTCCCCTTACCAGTTCCTTTCCTGAGAATTCCATTATGATGCTTCCGTCTCCTGAAGGGGAAATGAAGCTGTCATGCTTCTCCGCTGTAAGTCCTGTCATGGGCTGGAACCAGTGTGTGAAATGGGTGGCTCCGTTTTCAATTGCCCACTCCTTCATTACAGCAGCCACGCAGTTAGCCACATCCAGCTCCAGGTGCGTGCCCTGCTCAATGGTCTTATGCACTGCCTTATAAATATCCTTAGGCAGCCTTTCCCTCATTATCCTGTCACTGAATACTAAACATCCGTATTCCTCTGTCAGATTTGCAGCTTCCATCATAATCCTGTCCTCCTCTTATTTATTTAACTTCAGCAATTCCTAAAATAAAAAAAGCAGTGAAGGGAGATTTTCAGCGGGTGATCCCCGCAGTACTCCTTTGCACTGCCTACATCGGACTTAATAGAAAAAGCGCCTCTGAGATCATTCTCAAAGACGCCCTTGTCCTTATGTTTTGGCATTCTACAACATGTTTTTTTGTTTGTCAATAGCCTTTAAAATCGGTTTTTTCAGCTAATATCTCTTTGAACCTTACTGCTTTTTTGGTACAATTAGCAGAAACAGATAATATGACTGACAATAAATAAGGAACGTTCATAATAGCGGAAAACGCGGATTCGGACATAGATCCGGCTATACGGAAGGAGAAGGTTTTATGGGAAAGATTTTTAGGAACAGCTTTAACAGAAGTGCTCTTGCACTGTTCACTGCCATGGCTTTGTTATTTACCGGGGCTCTTTCTGTTCCGTCCCTGGGGGCGGAAGTGCAGGAGAGCGGGGTTGAGAGCGTTCTGAAAGGGGAATATAAAGAGGGAGAAGCCATTATCTGCATTCAGCCCTCTGTTGCCGATGAAAAAAGGATACTGGCAGGTACCAGGGGCCTTTTTGATAAGGAGCCGGCGGCGGAAAGCGGCTTTCTCATGGATGTGAGTGAAGCTCAGAAAGCCTTTTCCCGGGAAGAAGGGAACGTTTCTGTTTTTGCTTCCGGATCCGGGGTGAAGAAAACCGTACTGAAACTGGTGCGTTCGGATACCCTTTCCACGGAGGAGCTTATAAAGCTTTATACCGGAAAGAAAGGGGTGCTCTTTGCGGAGCCGAACTATATTTACAGTTGCGGATCCGTAGAGCCGGTGAGCACACCTGCCTCCGAACCTGATATTCTTCTCGTGACTTCCACAGAAACCGGATATCCGGACTATACCGATGATCAGTATGGTTTCGGAAAGGACCCCGGCGGGATCGATGTTCCGGACTGGAACACTGTCGAAAAAAAGAATGCCGAAGGTGTTGTTGTAGCGGTATTAGATTCAGGAGTTGATTATAATCACCCTGACTTGAAGGATGTGATGTGGAAAGGAGGAAATATTCCTGCCCTCACTGCTCTCGGAGGAGGTACATACGGTATAAACGTAGGATATGAAGAATTTGGAGGGACTAACCCTACAAATCCTGACGACCCCATGGATATAAACGGACACGGGACCCACTGTTCCGGTATAATCGCGGCTGCCTGGAATGGTTTCGGTGTCAGCGGAGCCGCCAACGGAGCAAAGATCATGGCTGTCAAGATCGCGACCGATGACTATGGCGGCCTTAGTTCTTCTACCGTATTAAGAGGATTTAATTATGTCATTACAGCAAAGGATAATGAGGTAGATGTGACTGTTGCAAACTGTTCCTTTGGAGGACCTGTCGATTGCCTGGCTGAAAAGTATTCCGTACGTCAGGCCGGTGAAAAGGGTATTGTTGTCTGCTACGCATCAGGTAACGACTCGGAGAATAACGATTTAAATAGCGATTCCAGTTCTGTTTATACGGATACTCCAACGGTGATCAACGTGAATTCCATGGACATAAATGGGAACAGAAGCACTTTTTCAAACTACGGGATACGTACTACCCATCTTTTTGCACCGGGAACAGATATCATGTCCACAATTCCAAGAGAAAAAGGGAATCCGGCCTTCGATGTGAGATTTTCCCCTGCAGTTAAGGATGCCGGAGGAAAGGCGCTATATGATGATTTTTCCTCTGACAGCAATGTGTTTGAATATAAAGCAGATGACGGTAACGGGACAAAGCTTAAGATCGATAAGGATAAAAAAGAACTCATATTAAGCGGCACGGACTTGAGAGATATTAAGGATAACAGGACCATATTATTTACCGTAAAGGCAAAAGCGACTGTTCCCGAACCCGGAAAGGATCGTAAATATCACCTTATCTTTTCAAGACGGATAGCTGACGAAGGTGATTGGTACCTTAAGGTCTATGTGAAAACGGTGGAGGGAAAATGGGAAAGACCCGCGCTTACTTCCGCTATGGGTAAGGATTACGCATATGACTGCTATCCACTGGAAAAAAGCCTGGATGGAAATGAATTTGACCTTAAAAATCTGGAAATACAATTTCATCTGCAAAAGCCGGACTCATCCGTGAATGAGCTTAAGGAGTGTGCTTTAGGAGATCTGTGGATAACGGATGCAGAAACGCATCCCTATGCATACGATTCCGGAACATCAATGTCCGCACCGGCGGTTACCGGTGAGGTTGCGATCCTTGCAGCAAATTTCAAGGAAGACAGTGCGGAAAAAAGAGCGGCGAGAGTACTGGCCGGTGCAAAGTCCAACGAAAAGTTTAAGAACCTCTGCATCACCGGGGGCATGGCTAATGTAAGTAACTCTCTTGATAAAAATACTTATACCCCTGTGATCTACGGTATGAGCACAGGAGATGACAGTCTCCATATCGACGGGTATTTCTTTGGAAATAAGGAGGATACGGAAGTAGTCATCAAACAGGGCAATAAAGAATGGTCCACTTCAGGAACCGGTGATAAGCGGCTTTATGTCACTTCCGTTGAAAGAGATGATTATGATCCGGATCACTGTGATCTGCTCCTTAAGATACCTGACGGAATGACAAAAGAAGAAGCTTCCGTCACCGTGAAAGACAGGGCAAAGACAGAGGGGAGACAGAGTTATACGAGGATCCTCACACCTTCCGATCCGGGAAATGTTCTTCCGGAAGGGAGCCTGTATAAAAGGATAGCCATAGCTCCGGAAGATCAGGAGTACATGAAGGATCTGTTTTTATACAACGCGGGTTCCCTTAACGGTTCTGTATTCTTTGACATGTTGGATTTTGATTATTATCTCTATTCCTTCCGGATTGAGGACGGAGGGATAAAAGCGCTGGATAGTATTGTTTCAGCATGGGGAAATATAACTGCGTACAATGGGGAACTTATTTACGCTGATGGCGATGACAACAGTAAGCTCATCTTCAATGACGGGGAGGGGCACATGAGGGAACTTCCATTTATACCTCTTGCGACAGAGGGTGAAGTGGCTGAAGAAGATAAATGGATCTATGAGACCCCGGATGAAAATGATCACAGGATGGATCTGTATTATGACGGCAGGGAACTCCTCCTTATCAGGCAAAGGATAGATACAGATGACCTTGGAAATTTATCAGATTCCGGCCGCTATGCGGTATACAGCCTGGATCCCGCTACCGGAAAGGGAACTTTCCTGGGAAAGCTGAAAAATGACTATTACTATAGTGCTGTCATTGCCCATGAGGAAAGAGAAGGACAGCCGAATACAATATATATTATAGGAAAAGGAAAAGACCGGAATGGAGAAGACAGTGATTTTGTCGCAGAGAAGATGACCGTGGAGCTTTCCAACGGGAAGAAGATCTTAAATACTGTGGATCTGAGCGATATGGCACCGCCTGATGGTTATGAATTACATAAAAATGAATACTGGTCAGGCTGCGGTATAAAGAACGGGATCTATCTTACAGGAGCCCACACTGTTGAGAAAGAAGACTCAGGGATCTCAACGATCACGGCTGACAACTATTTCCTTGATTATACTCATCCGGAAAAGGGTTTTCAGCCCTGTGAGAAGAGGATATCGGAGGCCACGATATTTTATTCTTTGGCAGTAGCCGGATATGGCAGAGTGTATTTCCTGGGACAGTCAGCGGAGGGACTTGTAGTCGCGTATACTGATGCAGAGACCCTGCCCCATTACGGGGATAAGGAGAAGGAAAAGTCGCCGGATTATTCAGAGATTTCATCACCTCTTCACGCCACAGACGGACACGATATCGAAACTGTCAGCGCCGGAAACGCGAAATACAGCTTTGATCCGCTCATTAATAAATCCATAGTGGCAGGTACAAAAGCGGATGTGAGTGCAGCCTTTACTTCTGCTCCGGGTTATGACGAAAATGCAAAGCACCGCTATATATTAAGCAGTTTAAATGATGTTAAGAAGCCCGCAAAGATCAATAAGAAGGGTATCCTTATCCCCAAAAAGCGCGGTGAAATTGAGATCGAGTGCCAGCAGAAGGTAAAGGGCGGCTCCTGGGAACCCATCGGGAATAAGCTGCAACTCTATATACAGATTCCGGAGATGGTAAAAAAGAACCCCGTCAAAGAATCCGAGAAGGGACTGAGTGCCTATGCATTTCTCAGTAAGACCACTTATTCTCCTACCAGCTGGATATCAAGCAATGAGAAAGTGGCCACTGTGGATGAGTACGGAAATATTACCATATTGAAAGCCGGGAATACGAACATAATCGCCGTTTACGGAGAAGGAAAGACCGGTTCTAAAAAGAAATATAAGACAAAACTGAAAGTATCAAAATAGTAAATGGAAGGCCTTTATCTACGGAGTGTTATCCGGTGCAGTAGAGCCGATCGGTGCGGTATTGACGATAGTGGCAGCGGGCTTCATCATTCCGGCAATGCCATTCATGTTTGTCATGGGGTTCACCCTTATGATGGCATTGGATGTGGCCCTTGGATGAGTGTATTTTTCAGTATACCCCAAGAGCCGCTCCAATAAAGCCTCTGAAAAGGGGATGGGGGTTATTGGGCCTGGACTTGAACTCCGGATGAGCCTGGGTTGCGAGGAACCAGGGGTGGTCCGGAAGCTCCATCATCTCCACTATCCTTCCGTCCGGGGAAGTGCCGGATATCTTTATCCCGGCCTTTATAAGATCTTCCCTATAATCGTTATTCACTTCATATCTGTGGCGGTGTCGCTCGCTTATATTTTCGCTGCCATAGAGCTCATAGGCCTTCGAACTCTTATCCAGTACGCAGGGATAGGCGCCAAGTCTGAGGGTTCCTCCCAGATCCGCAAGTCCTTCCTTCTCGGGCATTATGTGTATAAGGGGATGGGTGGTGTCCGGATCCTGCTCCGTGGAATTGGCGTCCGAATACTTAAGCACATCCCTTGCAAACTCAACAATTGCAAGCTGCATGCCGAGGCAGAGCCCCAGATAGGGAAGCTTATTTTCCCTTGCATATCTTATGGCTGTGAGCATCCCGTCTATTCCCCGGTGTCCGAAGCCTCCCGGCACAATAAGGCCGTCCATGCCTTTAAGCTCCTCTGCCACATTTTCCTCTGTGATATCTTCCGAAGAAATCCACTTTATCCGGACCTCCGCCTTTTTCTCAGCTCCGGCGTGCTTAAGGGCTTCAACCACGCTTATATATGAGTCGTGGAGTGCAACATATTTCCCAACCAGGGCAATGTTCACGGTTTTCTCAGGATTCAGCATCCTGTCCACCATGTCGGACCATTCCTTTAAGTCGGGTTTGTTGTTGGTAAGTCCCAGGGCTTCGCAGACATCATCCGCCAGATGCTCCTTCTCAAGAGCAAGGGGCGCTGCATATACAGTGGGAAGGTTTAAGTTCTGTATCACATTCTTTTTGGGAACGTTACAGAACAGGGATATCTTCTCCCTGAGGTCATCGTCCAAAGGCTTTTCCGTACGGCTCACAATGATATCCGGCACGATACCGAGGCTCTGGAGTTCCCTGACACTGGCCTGGGTGGGCTTGGTCTTAAGCTCCTCGGAAGCGTGAAGATAGGGGATCAGAGTCACATGGATAAGGATCACGTTCTCATGGCCCATATCATGCCTGAACTGCCTTATGGCCTCTATAAAGGGCTGGCTTTCGATATCACCCACGGTGCCTCCCACTTCGATGATTGCAATGCTTGTTTCATCCCCGTCATCATCGCGGTAGAATCTGCTCTTTATCTCATTTGTGATATGGGGAATAACCTGGACGGTACCGCCGCCGTATTCGCCTCTCCTCTCTTTATTGAGTACGGACCAGTAGATCTTTCCCGTGGTCACATTGCTCTTTTTATCAAGCTCTTCGTCGATGAACCTTTCATAGTGCCCCAGGTCCAGATCCGTTTCCGTTCCGTCTTCGGTCACAAAGACTTCCCCGTGCTGCACCGGATTCATGGTGCCGGGATCGATATTGATATAGGGGTCAAATTTCTGTATGGTGACCCTGTAACCTCTTTCCTTTAAGAGACGGCCCAGAGATGCTGCCGTAATGCCCTTTCCGAGCCCCGATACTACTCCGCCTGTTACAAATACATATTTTACTGACATGGTTAAGTACTGCCGCTCCTTTCCCTTAATATCACACTCCGCTTGCTCCGTAATTCGTAAGCACCCTGGCGCTGGGATCATTTACCTTACAGCCTTCCCAGTCCCTGTTTGGCATCCAGAAATCCGGGATCATATCCGACTGTCCGGGATAATTCTGCTCAAAGATCTCCCTGTAGAGCAGGCTTTCCTTGGTGAAGGGCTTTGCATGCTCATACTTTTCGGAGAGCGTCTTAAACTCTTCGTCCGTATAGAACTCTTCCGCATATTCCTTAAGGTCATCCACCATGGAGTGTCCCACTGCATCGGAAAATGCAGCCTTCTCCCTCTGGAGTATATCCTCAGGCAGCCAGTCATTATTCTCAAAGGCGTGCCTTAAAAGGTACTTGCCCTTGTTATAGACATTCATCTTTATGGCGGGGTTAAGTCCCATCACATACTGCACCAGCTTCAGGTCGCCAAAGGGAACCCGGGCTTCCAGAGAGTTGGCGGATATGCACCTGTCAGCCCTCAATACGTCATAGTAGTGGAGCTCACGTATCCGCTTTTCCGACTCCTCCTGGAAGGCTTCAGCATTGGGGGCAAAGTCCGTATATTTGTACCCGAACATCTCATCCGAGATCTCACCGGTTAAGAGCACCCGGATATCCGTATTTTCATGGATATACTTGCACACCAGGTACATGCCCATGCTGGCCCGCACTGTGGTTATGTCGTAGGTTCCCAGTATCTTTATAACTTCCGGAAGGTACTTTATTACCTCTTCCTTTGTCATTATCACATCTGTGTGTTCCGCACCGATATATTCCGCCACTTCCCTGGCGTATTTTGAATCTATGGAATCCTTATCCATTCCGATGGAGAAGGTTCTTATTTTGGTCCTGGGCATAAGCCTTGCAGCTATGGCGCAAACCAGAGAGGAATCAAGTCCTCCGGATAAAAGGAAGCCCAGAGGCGCATCCGCATCAAGCCTCTTACTAACGCCGCTAACCAGCAATTCCCTTATGTTTTCCGAAGCCTTATCCGCGTCATCCGCGCTTACCAGGGTCACTCCCGCAGGATCCCTGTAACGGATGAACTCGCCGTTTTTATAATAATGTCCGGGAGGGAAGGGGAAGACTTCCTTTACGATATCCACTATTCCCTTGGGCTCGGAGCAGAAAACGATGGAGCCGTTTTCCAGATAGCCGTAGTAAAGGGGACGGATACCGATGGGGTCTCTCGCTGCCACCAGGGCGTCCCTCTCATGGTCGTAGATCACCATGGCAAACTCGGCGTCAAGCCTTCCGAAAAGGGAAACCCCGTACTCCTCAAAAAGGGGAAGTATTATCTCGCAGTCGGAATTACTTACGAACTTATGGCCTTTGCCGATCAGTTCCTTTCTCTGGTCTCTCCAGCAGTAGATCTCTCCGTTACAGACCACCTTGTTATCCTTATATGAAAAAGGCTGCATTCCGTATGAGGTAAGTCCCATGATGGCAAGTCTGTTAAAGCCGAGAAGGGTGCTTCCCGCTTCCTCCATCCTCGTCATATCCGGGCCTCTGGAAGTCAGCCGTTCAAGGCACTCCTTTGCCTTGCTTAATTCAATTGCTTTTTTATCCTCAAATCCAATAATGGCACACATATATTTACTCTCCTTCTAAATTGTAAAGCCACGGCAGCCTGTTTATCTCCAAAGGGCCGGGCCTCAATATTTATGCGTTTAATAACAGTATCATCTGGGCAGTCTCCACCATGGAGTTTGAATTGTCCATGCTGCTCTTCTGAATATAGCGATATGCCTCCGGTTCGCTCATTCCCCTCTTTTCCATAAGGACAGCCTTGGCCTTGTCTATATACTTCCTGTCCTCGGCGTTCCTTACGGGCTTTATCTCACTATTGCTCTCCTGATGCCTTTCAACAGGCACTTCCTTTTCCAGGACCGAGACCAGCTCCGTGAGCTTTAACGGCAGGGAGAGCTTAACGGCATCCGCCGGGTACTCATCACTCATCACATTTCCGGTAAGGATTATTATCCGGAAAGTACCGGGCAGGCAGTCCCTGAATTCCAGAAAACTCATGTCGGGAAGGCGGCTTCCGCATATGACCACACCCTCATCCCTGCGGCAGCATTCGCTAAGCGCATCCGCTGCAGTAGGGCATATGAGATCAGGCCGGAAGCCTCTTTTTTTCAGCGCCCCGCTTATTTTATGCGCATTCTCCGGTTTTCTCATGGTGATGATTATGCTGCCCATATTCAGATCTTGTAAAGATAATTATCTCTTTCCCACTCCGATACTTCCCTCATGAAAGCAGCCCATTCGAAAAGCTTGTGCTCGGAGTATATTTTTACAAACTGCTCTCCTAAAACTTCATTTATAAAGGGATCCTTCTCCGCATAGCTCACTGCCTCCCTGAGATCTAAAGGCAGATCCTTCACGTCTCTAATGGGGATCCTGTCCTGAAGCTCCTGTCCTCCCCCTTCTTCTATTCCCTGTAACCCTGCGGAAATGCAGAGAGCAAGCGCTAAATAGGGATTTGCGGAAGAATCGGGAAAGCTCAGCTCGATAGCCGGCTCAAAGAGCCCTTCCCTTACCCTGATATAGCTGGGACGTGTTGCGGATGCTTCATCTAACGCAAGAAGTATCCTCTTATATGAATTCACGGTAGGATTGGTGTAGGCGGAAAGTGAACGGGAATGCTTAAGTATCCCGTTTACAAATGCCGCCGTTTCCCCCTTCATACCTTCACTGAGGTCCATGATGTTTTTTTCATTTTTATATACCGAGAAGTTCAAATGCATTCCGCTTCCCGCGGCGTCACTTCTTGGTTTCGGCATAAATGTGGCGTAAAGCCCGAATCTGTTTGCGATGGAACGCACCGCAAAACGGAAATTCATAATGGAATCCGCTGCATGTAAAGTGTCGGATTCCTTAAAATCTATTTCATGCTGTGCAGGAGCCTCTTCATGATGAGAAGACTCGATCTCAAAGCCCATATTTTCAAGGAGAAGAACCATTTCTCTTCTGGCATTTTCACCGAAATCTACAGGCCCCACATCCATCATTCCCGCTTTTTCATGGGAAAGAGTGGTGGGCAGCCCGTCCTCATCCAAATGGAAAAGGAAGAATTCACACTCAGGACGGATCATAAAGGTGTAACCCTTTTTCTCCGCCTTCTCTATGATATTTTTAAGTATGGTCCTGGAGCTCATTTCAAAAAGCTTCCCATCGGGATAGCAAACATCGCACATGAGCTTTGCCACCTTTTCCTGCTGCGGCCTCCAGGGAAGGATGGTAAAGGTATCGTAATCCGGCACAAGGATCAGCTCCCCGTCATACACCCTTGCTCCGTCAAACATCACCGTGGAATCGATCCTGTATTTATCCACCAGAACCTTTCTGAGCTGTCCTGAAGTTATGGCCACGTTCTTGAGATTCCCGAACATATCCGTGAACTGAAGCCTGATAAACTCCACGCCTTCATCCTTTATCCTGTTTAAAATATCCTGCGCCGTTTTCACCTGAACAACCTCCTGAAAAACAAAAAATGAAAAAGGG
>JAEEGL016214971.1_pt1 | contig 11296 bp, 10 predicted proteins | sample 9134231 | NCBI WGS metagenome assembly JAEEGL01 (sample SAMN16246548, study PRJNA631951) | gut metagenome | biome: gut microbiome; feature: rumen; material: fiber-attached | host: Bos | place: Iran: Karaj | collected 2018-10
AATCTTCTACGCGCCAAGCTCCAATTATCGCCGAAGTTGGCGAACCAGGCGAAGAATTCGAAGCCGAACTCGAGCTCAAACTCCTTGCCGACGTTGGCCTAGTTGGGCTTCCTAACGCTGGTAAATCTACTTTTCTATCTGTCGTTTCCAATGCTAAGCCAGAAATTGCCGATTATCCATTCACCACCATTACGCCAAATCTCGGTATGGCCCATATCGATGAGCGCGATCTCTTGATTGCCGATATTCCAGGCCTCATTGAAGGCGCCTCCGAAGGCAAAGGTCTTGGCCATGCCTTTCTTCGCCACGTTGATCGTACCGCGGTTTTATTGCATCTCATCGACGTCTATAACGACGACGCCGGCGAAGCCTATCAAACGATTCGCAATGAGCTTGATAAATATTCCGACCTTAAAGACCGCCCAGAAGTAGTGGCTCTCACTAAGTGCGAAGGCCTCGACCCAGAAATTATCGCTATGCAAACTGCCTCAATTCTTGCCAAGAATCCAAATGCCAAAGTCTATACCATCTCGTCTCAGGCTCATCAAGGCTTAACCGAATTATTGCGTGAACTTAGCTCTATGGTAGCGGCTAGCAAATCTCCAAGCCTTTCGGAGACCGGGTCGCTCGCTCCCGTCGTTACGGGGCTCGCGCCCTTATCCTCGGCCGTAGCCTCCGGACGTCTCCGAGAAGGCTCGGAAGATTTGCCTACCATCTCCCTTAGTGCTAACGAAACGAAGAATACTTGGCAAGTCACGAGGACCGAAGACGGCAAGTTTATCGTTACCGGCGAAAAAATCGAGAAATTTGCTCGCCGCACCGACCTTAATAACTACGCTTCCGTCAACCGTCTACGTGACATCATGAAGAAGCTTGGCATCAGAGCCGAACTCACTTCGCTTGGCGCCGAACCAGAATCGATTATTAGTATCGCTGGTAAGGAATTTACCCTGGTAGAAGACTATTAATTATATTAAAAGCTCTTGACAATTTTAAGCTTATGCGTTATGATAAACATAAGCTGATACGCTTCACAGGGGTTCCACTGAATATGTCAAAAGTGGAGTGTGGAGACTACATTAAAAACAAACACAGCGGATTAAAACAAAACAATGTGCCCCAAGGGTGGGCGCGCATCAGCGCGGGGAAGAGGCAGACGCGAGTCGCCTCTTTCTTTTTATGCTAAAATATGATATAATATAAATATATGGCAAAAATCAAATTCACCATCATCACCCTGTTTCAAGAGGCACTAGAGCCTTATCTTAATGTCTCTATGATGTGGAAAGCCGCCGACAAAGGCTTGGCAGAGTTTGATTTTGTTAACCTACGCGATTTTGGCCTCGGTCCGCACAAATCCGTCGACGACACTCCTTATGGTGGTGGCGACGGCATGCTGCTACGCTGCGAGCCAGTATACGCCGCTATTGAATCCGTCAAAGCCAAAGATCCAGAAGCCAAAGTTATTCTCCCTACCCCAGTCGGCAAGCTCTGGGTCCAAGAAGACGCCAAAAAAATGGCTGACCAAGGCGGCCACTACATCATTCTTTGCCCGCACTACGAAGGCTACGACGAACGCATCCTCGAGCTAGTCGATTATAAAGTCTGCCTTGGCAAATTCGTCCTCACTGGCGGCGAAATCCCAGCTCTTACCATTATCGACTCTGTAGTCCGCCTCATTCCGGGCGTACTCGGTGGTGAAACTTCTGCCGAGATTGAATCTTTCTCTGATGGCGATAACCTTGAATACCCACAATACACCAAGCCAGCCGACTTCCGCGGCATGAAAGTGCCAGACGTTTTGCTCTCTGGTAACCATGGCGAAATCGCCAAATGGCGCGCCGAACATTCCAAAACGGCTGAATAATTGACTTTTTTCAAAATTTCTGTTATAATGCATTAATTGCTATTTTAACTAGTAAAGTAAAGTACATTAATTTTTTGCGTTTTTAGAAGGAGGGTTCTAAAATGAATGATGTTTTTGACAACGTTTATGTGGCAGTGATTGCTGGAGGACAGGGCACAAGACTCTTCCCATTCAGCAATACAGAATGTCCAAAACAATTTTGTGAACTGAATAGTCACGCCACGTTCATACAGGCTACTATTTCACGCTTCACAAATATGGGAATCGACCCTAGTCACATACTCGTAATAACCACGGACGCCAACCAGTACGAGCTGGCAAAAGAACAGACCGAACTTCTCGGGATCAATCTGGACAATGTCTACGTCATTGATCCTCATTTCGGCTATGCCGGCGCAATGGTAAAAGCCGCCGAATTTATTCATTACAAGCATGGTGATAGTATCGTCATCAATACTCCTGCCGACCAGCATATTGTTGCAGGCGAAGAGTTTGAAGACACTATTGTTAAAGCCGTCACTAGCGCCGCACGTGGGCTCCCTACGATTGTAGGAGTTAAAGGTGTGGACATTAGCACAATGATGGGCTGCGGACACGCTCGTTACACAGTTCAAAATTCATACGCCTACGATGTTGTCGGCTTTATTGAAAAGCCGAACGAAGAAACTGCTAAAGCATTGGCAGAGGCCGATGACGTTGCTTGTAATACCGGGATCAACGTCTGGGAGACTAGCACAATTCTCGATGTCATAACCGGCGACGAACTTCCCGACGACAAGGAGTTGGAAACTGACGAGCTCATGGATAAGTTTGGCCAGAAACTCAAAATTGTTGTAGGATCATTCGAATGGCACGACTGCGGCACCCTGAAGTCGCTCTTCGATGTTAGTGAAAAAGACTCAAACAACAATGTCCTTTTGGGACAGGGTACGACCCAGTTAGCAAACGCTAGCGGCAATTTGATATACACACCCAAGGGCGTGGATATTCGTATCTGTGGACTGAAAGACTGTGCGGTTGTAGCTAATTGGATTCATGACCAGATCATCATTACTGTTGTATTGATGACAAAAACGCAGCTGGTTCGCGAACTGGCGAACGACTACGAACTCGGGTCTAAAATCCTTGGGCAAACCTTACTGGGCAACTTCGTGAATTTCGTGGCTCCGTCGGGCTCACCGAAGAAGGTCATCTGTGGCTTTATTGGTGTCGATGGAATCTGTATAACACCATTCTACAACGAGATTCTCGGAAAGCTCGAAATCACTGTAACGCACGTGATGGCTACGCGCTAAGGTCATCACCCCCCCCCCGCAACCAGCGGGGGGATTTTTGTTATAATGTATTTATGAATCTTGAGGCGCCCGTCAATACGTTAAAAGGAATCGGCGAAAAAACCGCCGCCATCCTCGAAAAAAACGGCATTAAAACCGTCCGAGATTTTTTCTATAACCTCCCACGTGATTACGAAAATTTTCAAGCGCCTACCAAAATTTCCGATATTCAGCCCGGCAAAGTCGTAATTAAAGGCAAAATAGACAGCCTTTCTACCCGCCGCACTAGCCGCCGCGGCCTCACCATCACTGAAGGCATCATTCGTGATAATTCTGACGTCATCCGTGTAGTCTGGTTCAACCAACCTTATCGCGCCAAACAATTCGAGCAGGGCAAAGAATACTATTTTACCGGCTCTTACGACTTCAAAAACGGCCGTTACCAGCTGACTTCACCGACCGCCGTGCTCGCTGCCGATGTCGACCAGTCCACCAATGCCTTTCAACCGATCTACGTCGCCCATGGCAGTCTTAAATCGCGCGATTTTCAGCGCCTGATTGGTAATTCTCGCGCCCTGATCGCTGACGTGCCAGATTTATTACCACTAGTGCCTACCGGCGAGCGCCGCAACGCGCTTTTTAATATCCATTTCCCGGAAACCGAAAAAGACGTTAAATCCGCCCGCGAATACCTTGCCTACGAGGAGCTTTTTGAACTAATCCTGGCCGCCAAACTTAATAAGCTCGAAAACCAAAAGCTCCAGGCTGTCTCGGTACCGTTCAAGGCAGACGTAGTCAAAGCTTTTGTCGACAAATTACCTTTCAAGCTTACTAACGCTCAGCGTCTAGCCGCCTGGGAGATTTTTAAGGACCTCGAAAAATCCGTACCAATGAACCGCCTCCTTCAAGGCGACGTCGGCTCCGGCAAAACCATGGTAGCTGCGCTCGCTACTTACGCTGTTGCAAGCGCCGGCTTCCAGACCACCATTCTCGCTCCTACCGCGATTCTTGCCACCCAGCACTACGAAAATCTCTCTAGAACCCTCGCGCCGTTTAATATTAAGGTTGCACTTCTGACTGGCGCCACCAAAAATAAACCCGAGCTAAAACGCCAGATTAAAGCCGGCGAAATCGACCTCGTCATCGGCACCCACGCACTTCTTACCGACGATACCGAATTTGAGGATCTCGCCCTCGTCATTATCGATGAGCAGCATCGTTTTGGCGTCGAGCAAAGGGAAAAACTAGTCCTCAAATCTCCTAAAGGCAAGGCTCCGCATCTGCTCGCCATGACCGCCACACCAATTCCGCGCTCCTTGCAGCTCACGATTTTTGGCGATCTTGACGTTTCGATTCTAAACGAGCTTCCAAAAGGCCGCCAAAAAATCGACACCAAAATCATCGCCGAGGTTAATCAAAAAGACCTCCTCTACCCTAAAATCCGCGAAACTTTGAACGCTCACCACCAAATTTACTGGATTTGCAAAGCCATCGATAACGACACTGCCACTTCCGCCACCTCCGTTAAAGAGCGCACCAAGAAGCTCACCAAATTACTACCAAATGCCAAAATCGAATATCTCCATGGCAAAATGAAACCAGCCGAAAAAGATGCCGTCATGAGCCGTTTCGCAAGCGGTGAAATCGAAATTCTCGTCTCCACTACCGTGGTGGAAGTCGGCGTAGATGTACCGAATGCCACACTTATCATCATTGAAGATGCCGAAAACTACGGCCTTGCTCAGCTGCATCAGCTCCGCGGTCGCGTCGGTCGTGGCTCTGCCAAATCTGACTGTTTCTTGCTTACCACCGGCGAAAACGCCCCTTCGCGCCGCCTAAGAGAGCTCGAAAAATCCACCGACGGTTTTTATTTGGCTGAAGTCGATCTTAAACTCCGCGGCCCAGGCGAAATTTATGGCAATCTCCAGCACGGCGCGCTCGATCTTCGTATCGCTACGCTTTCCGATACCAAGCTTATCGCCAAAGCCCGCCACGACACTGACGCTTTCTTGCAAAATCCCGAAAATATGTTAAAATATACAGAATTAATGTCTAATATTAAGCGTTATCAACAATTAACCACTCTTAACTAGTATGCAAATCATCTCTGGAATCTACAAAAACAAGCCCCTCAAAGCTCCTGATACTCCCGGCACCCACCCTATGGGCTCGCGCGAGAAACTCGCTCTTTTTAATATGTTGATGCCGTATCTAACTGACGCCACCGTGCTCGACGCTTTCTCCGGCACCGGCGCGCTCGGACTTGAAGCACTCTCACGTGGCGCAAACTCGGTTACTCTAGTCGAAAAATCTCCTAAAGCCGCTCGCATCATTAAAGAAAATCTCGCCACGGTAGGGAACGACCCGCGCGCAAAACTCCTCGTTACCGATGTTAAGAATCTAGCCAGCGCCTACGATTTGGCCGAAAATTTTGATCTCATCATCGCCGATCCGCCTTACGACCATTTCGAGCCAGCCCTTTTTGAGACGCTGATTCCACTTCTCAAAAACTCCGGCATCCTCGCTCTTTCACACCCCGGTTCGTCTCCCGAGTTTGCCGGCCTCAAACTCCTCAAATCTCACACCTACGCTGCGGCCACAATTTCAATTTATTGTGTCGCAAAATAGCCAAATTACCTCTGTTATTTTAATTTAAGCATAAGTATTATAACATATTCTTGCATTTTTTCAAGTAAGGCGCTATAATGGGCTCAAAGCTTAAGGAGGAGTCCTATGAACGTTCGTTCAAATAGAACCAAACATTTTTCCAAGCGCACCAAGATTATTGCTATTTGTACAATTGCAGTATTGATTCTTGCTGGCGCCGGCATCGCGATTGCCATCAATAATAACAACAATAACACCGTCAGCACCGTTGATAGCAACGAGCCAGACAACAACAGCGTAGAATTCATGCCAGTAAACAACGGCAAGGAACGCACCAACGAGACTAGCGATGTTATGCCAGCCACCGGTGCAAGCAGCGCTGCCGTGCTCGCCATCGTCGCCGGCTCTGCCACCACTGCCGCCTCCTATTATCTAGTAGCTAAACACTAATCAAAAAGGTAGCCAAAAGGCTACCTTTTTTGTGCATAAGATGTTATAATAGCCTCACGCCCGGATGGTGAAATTGGTATACACGTATGCCTTAGGAGCATATGCCGCAAGGTGTGCAGGTTCAAGTCCTGTTCCGGGCACCAGAGGATTCGAGTGAAAAACTAAAGCTTGCTTTAGTTTTTTTGAGAATCCGATGGTGCCCTAGTTTTTGCGAAGCAAAAACGTTGCACCAGAAGCGAAAAGCGTCGCACCAGAGAATATATAGCATAATCTCGCTTAAGCTATTTACAAAATAAAGCTTTTATGCTATAATTAAAGTATATGGAGGTCGTTTTCCATAGAAATTTAAAACGTTGAGTTTTTGTTCCCATTAAACTTCTCATATAAAGGGGGTAAATAAATGAAGAATATCAAGGGACGATTACAGAAATGGTGCTATGGTGGCATCGATGTGGCAGATTATCAAGCCGCATCAAATGCCATTCATGCGCATAACACGTATATGGCGTACAAGCTGAGCATGCTTTTTACCATGGTTTTTATGGTATTAATGGTGGTCAGCTTAACATTGCCGTCATATCGTGATGGTTTCACTGCGTATATGGTGTTTACTATTGCGCATATGATGTTGACCGCCCAGGCCAAAGCAAAGAGTCGGGAGGCAGATCCTTGCAATAAGGAAATGATCTTATTGTCTCTAGTATTGTTCTCCGTAGCAATGATAGTAAACAAATTTTTCCTGGGGCACGACAGTGAAAGTATTTTCTTAATCGCTTACGTGCTCATGACGTCGGTGTGCTTTATTGTACCCACCTGCAAGATAGTTGGGTATCAGGTTGCAATCTTTGCTATCTATATGGCATTTGATTACGCAACCAAGGCACCAGTAGACAACATTATGATGGACGGCGTTAAGGGCACATTCAGCATCATTATCGGCAATGTAATTGGTCAAGCTCTCCTGCAGGGCCAGATTGCCAGGTTTAATGATATGAATAGGGACGGTTTGACTCGCATCTACAATAGACGCAAAATAAATTCGTTCCTGCCCGAGGCTTTCAAAGACATGAGTGGCTTCGCCGTCGCAATGTTTGATATCGATCATTTCAAACATTTCAACGACACCTATGGTCACGACAATGGCGATCAGGTGCTCATTGCAGTAGCCAGGACACTCGAGAAGACCGCAAAGGAACACAATGCCTTTGTCGGCCGCTACGGCGGAGAAGAGTTCCTCCTCGTTGTTCATGGCGAGGATGCTGGCAGTATTATTGCAGGCATCTGTGAAGAGGCTCGAAAAAGGGTTTCTTTACTGGAGATTTCGCCTCGTGGCTGCGACACGCCGGTGCACGTAACAGTTAGCGTTGGATACGCCGATAAGAAAGAGCTCGGCATCACCGAAGACGAACCTGCAGACAACGGGTATCTCGACATGATCGTCAGAGCTGCTGACGACGCAATGTATCAATCTAAACATGCTGGCCGAAATCGCGTTACCGCTGCGGCCACAAGAATCTGTAAAATTCGACGTATTAACGGAGCTTGAAAAAGCTCCGTTTTTCATATTCAAAAAATAAATCTTTTGTTATAATAAAATCTAAGCATGAGCAAAATCACGAAGTATTTGAATCAGCTGATTATTGGTAATGTTTTTGATTCTTCTGAAATTGTCGAAAAATACTCCACCGATCGCTCCGCACTTAAAATCACACCAAAAATCGTCGCAATTCCAGAAAATACCCAGGATTTACAAAAAATCCTCAAGTTCTTCCATCAGCTCACACGTGACATCCGCGTGCCAATCGCTGTGCGCGGCTCCGGTCTCGATGAAGTTGGCGCCGATTTATCAAACGGTGTAGTTATTTCCACCGAAAAGCTTAATCATTTGCAAGAAATCGACTCCCGCGAGCGCTTAGTTCGCGTGCAAGCCGGCATCACGCTAAAAGAACTTAATACAGCACTTAAAGTTAGCGGCCTCACCATTCCGGTGAAAGCTCACGAAAACGATACTATCGGCAGCCTCATCGCCAACTGTCCGACCGACGGCTACGCCGCCAAATACGGTGGCATCGTGCGCTATGTTGAGCGTGCCGAAATCATCTTGTCAAACGGCGAATGTGTCCAAACCGAGCGTCTCAAATTTAAGACCATCAAGCGCCGCTATAAGTCTAAATCTCTCACCGGCGACATTTATCACGAATTAATCCATATCGCCGAAAATCAGCCAGAACTAATCGAAAAAATCCGCCAAAACAATATCGACGCGGCCGGATATCCTACTATTTCTTATGCTATTAAAAAGAACACTATCGACCTTTTGCCACTAATGTTCTCATCTGAAGGTACGCTCGGCGTAATTTCTGAAGTGATTTTGCACGCCGAAGTACTAAAACCAGCCCCGGTTCGTATGATTGCGACTTTCTCGAGCCTCAAAGCTACACTCAATTTCTTGGCACACGCCGCCACCATGAAACCACTCGAACTTAATGTTGTCGATTTACGCACTTTGAAGGCCGCCGAAGCCGCCGGCAAGAATCTCGGCAAAATCACCAAGAGCCTCAAGACTGGTTTCTCGGTTTGCGTCAGCTTCGACGAAAAGCCACGCCAAGCCATGCGCAAATTCCGCGAATGCATCAAACACGTGCCAAAGACTTCCAGCTACATCCTCGAAAACAAGGAAAACACCAAGCTCTTCGAAGATTTTGAAAATGCCATCACGGATTACCTCAACTTGCCAGGCGACACCGAGCATTTGCCACTTCTCTCGAATTTCTATGTTCCAGCCGTCAATTTAGCTTCCTTCCTCAAAGATTTGTCGGTACTCGAGCAGAAACTCCGCGTTGAATTGCCACTTATCGGCTCGTTCTCAGCTAGCAATTATCAAATCCGCCCAGCCATCAAGATGAACGCCGAAAAAGCCGACCAAAAAATCTACGCACTCTTAAAAGCCGGCGAACTTATTATTAATCGCAACGGCGGTTCGCTCACCGGCGGCTCACCGGAAGGCCGCATCAAGGCTGTCATCGTCAATTCGGAATATGATGCCGACGTTAAGGCACTCTACCAAAGCATCAAGACCGTTTTTGATCCAAAAAACATCCTAAATCCAGACGCCAAGCTCGGCGCCGACCTAAGAAACGTCGTCAAACACCTCCGCACTACCAAAAAGTAAAATCTATGTTATAATTTTATTAATTTACAGGAGTTATTTTTCATGAAAACTACAGTTAAAAAACTGTCCGATACCGAAGTTGAAATTAAAGTTGTTTTGGACGCCAAAGATCTTGCTCCAGCTCGCGAAGAAGCTATCAAGCAACTCGCCAAGGAAGTCAAAGTTGAAGGCTTCAGAAAAGGCAAAGTTCCAGCTGATGTTGCTAAAAAATTCATCCCAGAAAACGACATCAACTCGCTCGCTGCCGAAGTTGCTATTCGTACCAGCCTCATCAAGGCTTACACCGACAACGAAAAATCCCCACTCGTCCAGCCTACCGTCAGCCCTAGCAAATACGTTCCAAATGAAACCCTCGAATACACCACCAAAGCTGAAGTTTTGCCAGATGTAAAACTCGGTGACTACAAGAATCTCAAAGTCAAAAAAGGCGAAATCAAGACTACCGACAAAGACGTCGAAGATGTGCTTAATAATATCGCCAAATCCTACTCCGAAAAATCCGTCGTCAAGCGCGCCGCCAAAGAAGGCGATGAAGTTATTATCGACTTCGTTGGCAAAAAAGATGGCGTAGCCTTTGCTGGCGGCTCAGCCAAAGATTACCACCTCGAGCTCGGCTCACATTCCTTCATTCCAGGCTTTGAAGAGGGAATCGTTGGCAAAAACGTTGGTGATAAGTTCGACCTCAACCTCACCTTCCCAGCCGACTACGGCGCTAAGGAACTTGCTGGCGCCAAAACCGTTTTCGAAGTACTTTTGAAACAAGTTAACGAAGTTACCCCAGCCAAGCTCGACGATGAACTCGCCAAAAAATGCGGTCCATTCAAGACCATTGCTGAGCTCAAGGCCGACATCAAGAAGAATCTTGAATCTCAAAACGAATATCGCCTTGGCGAAAAATATAAAGACGATCTCGTCCAAGCTCTCGTTGAGAAATCCAAAATCCCAGTGCCAGAAATCCTCATTAAAGACCAAATGCACTACATCGAGGATGATATCAAGAATAACGCCGCTTCTCGTGGCCTCGATTTCGACGGCTACCTCGCCCAGACCGGCCAAACCCGCGAAGATTGGGAGAAAGAAGCTAGAAAAGTTGCCGAGACTCGCGTTAAGGTATCCCTCGCACTCCAAATCGTTGCTCGTGAGAACAAAATCACCGTCGATGACAAGCTCGTAGATGCCAAAATCGCCGAACTCCGCGACGTTTATAAGAACTCCAAGGAAGCCTTAAAGAGCCTCCAAGATCCAAACGTCCGCCTCGATATCAAGAATCGCATGATTATCGAAGAAACGGTTAACTTCATCGTTAAACTCAATCAAAAATAATCATTAATACAAAAAGTCAATTAAGCACGCTTTTTCGCTTGCATTTTTGAGCACTTTGCAGTATAATCCATCTAAAGAGTTTCACCCCAGTTTTTATTGCTGTATTAAAAAACTGGCTATAACATATTAACTAAACAGGATATTTTACTGTGCCAACTATTAATCAGTTGATTCGCAAGCCTCGCAAGAGTGCTGCTAAAAAATCCAAAGCTCCAGCTCTTGGCTCCATCGTCAACACGCTGAAGACTCGTTACTACGATCAAGCCGCTCCATTAAAACGTGGCGTTTGTATCAAAGTAACTACCAAAACCCCAAAGAAACCAAACTCCGCTATGCGTAAAGTTGCCCGTGTGCGCCTTACCAATGGCCAGGAAGTCTGGGCTTACATCGGTGGTGAAGGTCACAACCTCCAGGAGCACGCTGTTGTACTCGTCCGTGGTGGTCGTGTGCCAGATCTTCCAGGTGTGCGTTATCACATTGTCCGTGGTACCCTTGATCTTCAAGGTGTCCAGGGTCGCAAACAAGGCCGTTCTAAATACGGTGCTAAGAAGGAGGGTAAGTAATTATGCCACGCAAAACTACTAAATCTTTGGAACGCAAAGT